>Ga0172370_10000064_pt1 | contig 129705 bp, 144 predicted proteins | sample LakKiv5m_FD_114538 | JGI IMG/M metagenome (GOLD analysis project Ga0172370, IMG submission 114538) | Freshwater microbial communities from Kabuno Bay, South-Kivu, Congo - kab_022012_11.5m | ecosystem: Environmental > Aquatic > Freshwater > Lake | place: Democratic Republic of the Congo...
CTCAACGAGAGACTCGGCGAAATTGTAGTGGCGGTGAAGATGCCGTCTACCCGCATCAAGACGAAAAGACCCCAGAACCTTTACTGCAACCTGCCATTGGGATTTGGTTCACTATGTGTAGCATAGGTGGGAGACTTTGAAGCCATGGCGCTAGCTAGGGCAGAGTCACAATGTGAAATACCACCCTTATTGCACTAAGTTTCTAACCACTTGCCGTGAATCCGGCGGAGGGACAGTGACAGGCGGGCAGTTTGACTGGGGCGGTTCCCTTCTAAAGAATAACGAAGGGGCCCAAAGGTTGGCTCAGGGCGTTCGGCAATCGCCCGTGGAGCGCAAGCGCATATGCCAGCTTAACTGCGAGTCCGATAGGACAAGCAGATACGAAAGTAGGGGCTAGTGATCCGGTGGTTGAACGTGGAATCGCCATCGCTCAACAAATAATAGGTACTCTGGGGATAACAGGCTTATCGGGCTCGAGAGTTCACATCGACAGCCCGGTTTGGCACCTCAACATACATGGGGTGTTCCGGCGGTAACGCTGGAAATGTATTGGCTAATAACGGTGGAACCCGACGAATAAGGGTAATACCGTGGGAAGTCTTTAGAAAACTTCGCTAATTTCTTAAACATAAGAATTTTAGAAAGTATCTACTGACCCCGTAACGACTGAGAGCGAAAGCTCGAGATAGTCTTTTGACATGGAGATTATCACACGCCAACTCCTCGAAAGGGGATGAAGATATAGTCTAATCCCGCGCGAAAGTGCGGAACAAGATTGCGATGTCGGCTCATCCTATCCTGGGGCTGAATAAGGTCCCAAGGGTCCGGCTGTTCGCCGGTTAAAAGGGTACGCGAGCTGGGTTCAGAACGTCGTGAGACAGTTCGGTCTCTATCTGATGTGGGCGTAGGATACTTGAAAGGGAGTTCTCTTCAGTACGAGAGGACCTAGAGAAACGAACCTCTGGTGTTCCGGTTGTCCTGCCAAGGGCAAAGGCCGGGTAGCTATGTTCGGAAGGGATAAACGCTGAAAGCATCTAAGTGTCAAGCCCCCCCTGAGAATAAGTATCCCCATAGGCTGGTCGTAGACTACGACCTTAATAGGCGCACAGTGTAAGACTCGTGAGAGTTTAAGCTAATGCGTACTAATCAGCCAATTGGCTTGGCCTTAAATTTCTCTCAATACGAGAGAAATTTAGCTCTATTGTTTTCTTCAGGCAAAAGTGTTGAAGACAAAAGAGCAATCTATTCACGGTTTAATTAGTAGTTTTACCTGACGGGATTATTAAAGAACTTAATACTTGTATATGTGGTTGTTGATGTTATTGGAAGTTAGGTCCTTCGCCCTAGCTAAAACTTCTTGTGGGCTTTAGGACCCAAATTTTGCTTTGCAAAATTTGGGGTATTTTTGCTGGAGGGGAAACACCCGTTCCCATTCCGAATACGGAAGTTAAGCCCTTCAAGGCCGATGGTAGTGTAGTCGTAAGGCTATGTGAGAGTAGGTAGATGCCCCTTAAAATAAATAAAAATGCCCTATCACTTAATTGGTAGGGCATTTTTATTTATCCTTTGCATCATCCTCCTTGACAATCCCCTATTTTAGTGATAAGATTTTCCAATTACGAAAGGGGGTGAAAACAAAAATGAAGAAACTAATTTTAGCAGCAATAGCATTATGTTGCATCAGTTCTTTGGCTTATGCTCAAGAAGCACCTGTTACAACGCCGGCAGCTACCACCGTCAAAGAAGTCGTTACTCTAAAGGGAGATGTTATCGATAATCAGTGCGCAACAGCGAATAAGGCTGATTTGGCTAATTTTGTAAAAACGCACACCAAACAGTGCGCTCTTATGCCTACTTGCGCAGCCAGCGGTTACTCTATTTTTTCGGATGGTAAACTCTACGCATTCGATAAAGAAAGTAGCGCTAAGGTAGAAGAGTTCCTTAAGAAGGACGATAGCAAGCTTCAGGTAGTTGTTACTGCAAATAAGTCAGGCGATAATTTGAGCTTGGTCTCTATCGCAAATCAGGAATAATTCCTACCATTAATTTCTAAATGGCCGTATTCTTCAAGAATGCGGCCATTTTCTTTTCTAAAAGCCGCTTGATTTATTGGATTGTTGCAATAGAATATGCTTATGCAGACTAAGAGAAGTATTTATACTATTGGCCATTCCACAAGGGCCATCGAACAGTTTATCGGTCTCCTTGAAGCTTGGAAGATTAAGCTGCTCGTTGATATCCGCAGTATTCCCAAGTCGCGCTTTAATTCGCAATTTAATCAGGATACCTTAAAAGATGCCTTGAGAGAATTCGGCATAAGCTATGTGCATATGAAGGATTTAGGGGGCCTGCGCCATGCGCGCAAAGATTCTTCTAATACCGGCTGGCAGAACGCGTCTTTTCGCGGTTATGCAGATTATATGCAGACAGAGGAATTCGCTGGAGCCTTGGAGAAACTAAAGGCGCTGGCAGTCAAGAAAACAGCCGCGATTATGTGCGCCGAGGCACTCTATTGGCGCTGTCATCGTTCGTTGGTTGCCGATGCGCTGGCTAAACATAAATGGAAGGTCTTTCATATCCAAAGCGGCAAAACCGCCTCACCCCACAAACTCACCCCATTCCTGCGTGTAAGAAAAGGCAAGCTCGTATATCCTGCAATCAGCTAAAGCATTTCTGGTTTAACCACCTTTGGTATCTCTAAGTTTGATTTCGTCAATCCTGAACCATAAGAAGGGCTTGGATTCTTTGTTTTACCTCTTACCCGAATTTCTTTATTCTTTGTCTTAATAGTGATAAACTATAATGTAGGGCTGAAAGTATCAGCAATCCGCTTTTGCGGTGTTGGGACCAATAAAGAAGGAGGAAGAGATGAAAAAAAAGATTATTCTATTTGTTCTTTTAAGTTTTACTGTCGTTGCCTCGGCACAAGAGACTTCCAGTGGAACTAGTTCGCAGGAAGCAGTAAACCAGCGTTCAGTGGATATGAGCAAGGCCAAGAAAGAAGTTCCTGTTTCTGGTTGTAATTCGTTATATAGAGAGATAGAAAGCGAAGTTGAAAAGTCTAACTATTGCGGACAAGACAGCGATTGCACAGTTTTGGAATTAGGGGGAATGTTCGTTAAATTTGGGTGTTACCATTTTATAAATAAAGAAGTCAACTGAGAGGAAATTTACGATAAAATGAAAAGATATTATCAACAATGTGAGCAGATAATTGATAAGTGCGCTCCTTTTCCAAAGCCAAAATGCGTTAATAAGAAGTGTATTTATGGCGGAGAGGATCCGTCTTCTAAAGAATAAAGGATATAATAAAAGTGATGGTTTTGAGTTTCGTTAATCCCAGGCTCATGCGGGCCTGGGATTTTTGTTTGGGATTCTTAGCGATAGGATGTATAATACAATAAAGGAGAGATTATGGCGCTGATTAAGAAACCAAAAGCATTGGGGTTTATTGTTGCGGTTGTGCTGATTCTGATATTTTTATTCTTCGACTACAGATTGAGTTATAAAAAAGATATTGAAAAGATTATTCCTTCTTCGGCTATAGAAAAATAGGAAAGGAATAAAGGGACGGTTATATTTTTTCTTCAGGTCCAAGCGAGAAAATGCTTGGGCTTTTTGGTTTCGGGGGATATAATAATTAATGATAGGGAGGAATGATGACGAATATTATCGGAGAGGTGGGAAATTTGCTGGAGTTGGTAGAGTATCAAAGCGGCTCAGTTGTAAGTAAGGAGATAATTAAAAGAGATAAAGGGACGGTAACCCTGTTTGCATTTGATAAAGGGCAGGGTTTAAGCGAGCATACTGCGCCCTTTGATGCTTTAGTTTATGTTTTTGATGGGTCGGCAGAGGTTTCGATTTCGGGTAAACCATTCGCTTTAAAGGCAGGGGAACTTATCATTATGCCCGCGAATAAGCCTCATGCCTTAAAAGCAATAGAGTGCTTTAAAATGCTTTTAGTAATGATAAGATCATAGAATTGCAAAAATAAAGGTGATGTTGTTGTTTTTCGCCAAGCCCAAGCAGGAGATTGCTTGGGCTTTTTGGTTAATCGTGCGAGCGGGGATCCTTTGCCTAAACGCTTGTCAATTTATTCTAAATTGACTGCGCAGGCAAAGGATAAGTTCGGCCAAACGACTTATGTTCGCTTCGCTCCATAAGTCGTGGCCTCACTTACAAAAAACCCCGAGTTTATCGGGGTTTTTGTAGGTGATAGGCCTTGGTAGCTTCCGCTATCTAGGCGTCCTCCTTGGTTGAGTGTGTGAACGTTTGTATAAGTAAGTATGCATTGGCGCGGATAAAAATCAAGGCCGGATTATTGTTTCTTGGAAAGCGTTTTCCGTGCAATCGGAGTCTCGGTTATCCGTTTCGCCTGAGTAAGGCTGGCGCAAGATATGCCCACTGCGGGAATTTGGGCCGTTAAGACAAATCGAGTTGTGGCAGTCTTTGCATTCAGGTATAAAGTTTTCCTTAAAGTATTTGCTGCAGGTACGCCTTAACATAACGTAGAAGCTATTGTTCCAGCATTGCGTTATATGTTCGTTTAATAGGTTGCCAAAATTGTATTCTTTGGATTTAACTTTCTTCTCAAACCAGACTTCTCCGCCCGTACAGGGATAAATGTCTCCCTCCCAATCAATAACCATTGTCTGCCACGGTTGAAAGCACGGGCTTTGCTTGAAATCGCAAGAAAATAACGGCTCGTATTCGAACTTTATCTTTAATTTGCTTGCTAAATCAATACAGTCTAAAATAATGCTGTCGTATTTTGCCTTATCAAAGAAAAGCGATTCTCGCGGATTAAATTTCGTTTCCTTGTCGCTAAAATGCGGGTAAAACCGGCAAAATGAAGTTTTTACTTCATCAATACCCAATTCGGCAGCCTTCTTTATCAGCTGCGGCAACTCATCGATATTGCTTTGCGATAGCGTGGGGCAGAAGACTTTACGCATATGCTGCTTGAGATCCTGCAAGGACTTATTCAGGATTCCGATATTTTCGAATATGTCCCCGGTAACCCTGGCTTGTAAAATAGAAGAATTCAGCTCCGGCGTTGCGGCGTGCACTGATATTTCAAGTTGTGCAATATTTAACTGCGACAATTCTTTAGCATATTTTCCGATCAATAGCCCGTTAGTCCTGATATGAATCTTGGCCGAAGGAGAGCGCAGATTGATATGGCGAATAATCGCAAACAAATCGCTGCAGAGCAGGGGTTCTCCGCCTCCGCTTAAATAAATAATTTTTCCTTCAGTCTCAGGTATGTTGGAAAACATTTTCTTAAATTGCGAAATACTTATTTCTTTTTTGGGATTACGGTCGGCGGTTTGGTTGCAGAATAAACAGTCTGCCTGGCATTGGTTTGTTAGCAGAAAGTGATACGTGCTTGGCAAGCCAAAGACCGCTGGCAGCTGCTTAATTGTTTCCTCAAAAGGAGAATTATAAAATCTTTTATCGGGGCAGAAAACAACTTTTTTAGGCCCGCCTTTTAACGCCGCCTTAATGGACCTTAATTTATCGTAAATCACTTTTTTAAAGAAGGCCGCAGGTGAAATTGCTATTTTGGCCTCATCATAATACTGGAGCTCTTCGGATTTCTTAATCAGATCTTTTTTGATGGGCAATAATTCTCTGTATTGATGGTGCGCCCAGGGGGATTCTTTTTGTTCGCCTATGAACCTGGGTTTTCTTTCTTTGAATATCTTGGTCAGCCCGTGTTCATAGGAGACCCAGATATAATGCTTATATATGAATTTTACAATACAGATACGGGCGTTGTTTCTGAAGCATTGGTGGCCGTAAGCAGTATAAAAATCTACTGTTGGATGGTACCGGAATATTTTGTGCTCAGGGCAGGGGTAATTAATCTTACAGTATTTGATTCTTTCGGTTGCGCGGGCAAGCGATGCGTCGTCTCGCTCGGTGGGAAAAAACTCACAGAGCAGGCCGTCGATAATATTATAGCCGCATTTTTTAACTATGCCCAGGAAACCAAGCAGGCTCATGCCTTTAACCGGAGAAGAATAAAACGCATCAGCATCGATTAGCATTATCCATTCGTAACGGGATAGATTTTTGTGCATATAATCAGAGGCAAAACGCAATATTTTTCCCCATTCATAACCGTCTGTTTTTACGGAAAGTATGTCTATGATTTTGCCGGGTAGGGTTTTATTAGCTTGAATTGTTTTGGCGATTTGCAGGCTTGCATCGGTAGATTCGTTATCCACTACCACCATATCTATGCCCTGGCTTAAATAATAATTCAGACATTCTTCGATGATGTGGGCTTCATTAAAACAAAAAAGTATGCCGCATGCACGTTTTTTCATAAGTTAATTATATCGCCAGATTATAGTATCGGCAATCTTTTTAGAAACCAGGGGATGGTTTTTGTTTTCTTACGAACTAACGCGAAATTGCTTGGGCTTTTTGGTTTGGGCGGTATAATAGTTAGCAAAGGAGTAGTATGGGAAAATTAATGGTTGTTTTTATCTTGGTGAGCATTTTAATGTTTTCTTTTGTCGTATTTGCGAATGCCGAAGAAGATCTCATATTTATGCTAGGCAAGAATTGGGAGTTAGGCTATCAGGGGCAGGATACCAGGCAGATGCTTAAGGAGTTTGTGATTAAAGGCGAAAAAGTAGAAAATTGGAGCGAATTAGTGAGCCTTCAGCAATTTCCCGGTTTAATACAAGATCCTGCTTTGGATGTGTTTGTTGAAACTACAGAAAAGATGTTGAAGAAGAATTGTCCTGACGTGCTGTTTAAGATTATAAATAAGAGCAAGGACGAAGTCTTGTATGAGTGGCACACAAGCAGCTGCCCCGGGATAGAAGACCAGCATGAGCTGATCAGGGTTATGAGAGGTAAAGAAGGGCTTTGGGCGCTGCATTATGTCACTAAGAAGCTGCCATTATCAGATGCTCAAAGACAAGAATGGTTAAATATTCTTAAAACCGCGCATCTTACGCAGCCACATAGTCAGAAAATATAGGACAGGTAAGGCGTTTAGAGGTAAAATAATATACAGGAGAACATAATGCTTCAAAGGCTTAAGACATATTTTATTGCCGGCATGCTTGTAGTTTTGCCCGCTGTATTCAGCGTATACATACTGTTTATTTTATTCAGGTTTGCCGATGGCATGCTGGGTAGATTCATCAATAATTACTTTTTTAAAAAGTTAGGTTTTTATATTCCGGGCCTTGGCCTTATCTTAAGTTTACTGATAATTATTATCGCCGGCTTCATTACTACGCATTTCTTTAGAACGCGTGCAAAGACGCTGGACAAACTTTTTAGCAACATTCCTTTCCTCAAGTATATTTATCCCTTACTAAAGCAGACCTTGGAATTTATGTTTTCCGACAAAAGCCAGGCATTCAAAAAGGCGGTATTGGTAGAGTTCCCCCGTAAAGGTATCTGGTCTATGGGGTTTGTTTGCGCTGATTCTTTCGTCGAGGCCAAGACAAAAACAGGTAAAGAGCTTGAAAATATATACGTGCCGTTCGCGCCCAACCCTATCAGCGGAAACGTCATTTTGGTTGCAAAAGAAGATATTATCTATCTGGACATAAGCGTTAAAGAGGCGACGAAACTCATCGTTACCGCAGGTATAATTAATCCCGGTCAGCAGCCTTCGCAGGAACAAGTTAAATCTTAAGCAGAGAATAAGTGACGGTTTTCCATGCGAGGTATAATAAAAATAATGATGCGTTATTTTCTTGTATTAATCTGTGTTATCCTATTTTGCGGATGCGAAGACAATGCCCCTGCAAAGGGCCCTTATCCGTCAGTCGGCCTGGCTACTTGGTATGACCCGGATTTTTCCGCTTCTGGAGAGAAGCATACTAAGGGCGATTTTACCTGTGCTATGCGCAGAAGAGGTTTCGGGAAATATTACCTGGTATGCAATCTGGATAACGAGAAATGTGTGACAGTTAGGCACAATGATTTTGGGCCGGTATCTTCCTTATTCAGGCGGGGAAGGATCATTGATTTAAGCCGGCATGCCTTTAGCAAAATAGAAGATATAAAAAAAGGCGTAACGCGGGTACGAATCGGAGAGGTTTATCCCGGGCAGGCGGAGGATTAGAGAGTTCTTTCTTGACAGCGGTAAGCGCAGGGGTACAATAATATAGGGTCTGTTTAATAGGCAAAAAGGAGGAAGAAGATGATTAAAAAAGCGCAGTTGGGCAAAGAAATCGCTGTTTCAGTTTCAAATAAAATCGGCGTTTTGGCGGATATGTCCAAGATACTGGCAGATCATGGAATCAGCATTTTGGCAGTGGCAGGATATTCTGAGGGTAAAGACGCAAAGATCATGCTGGTAACTGCTGATAATTTGCGTGCGGCAGATGCGCTTAAGAAAAACAGCTACAAGAATGTTAAAGAAAATGAGGTAATCCTTGTCGAATTGGAGAATAAAACCGGTGCTTTAAAATTGGTTGCAGAAAAGTTAGCCGCAGAAAGCATCGATATTAAATATATATATGGCACAACTTGCGTAGCGGGCTGTCCGGCAATGATAGCGCTCTTAACATCCGATAATGCAAAGGCGTTGGTGGCATTTAAGAAGTAAAAAATGGATAAAATAGGCGGTGGTTAGATCCCCATTAATCCCAAACAGAAAACTGTTTGGGATTTTTTTGTCCGGTAATATAATATTATTATGATAAAATTGCGTTTTAAAATAATCTTAAGTTTGGCGTTGTTTGTTTCAGCGTTTTACGGTTTTGTAATGGCAGAAGGAGGTGGCGTTATGAAGATAACTAGCCCTGCATTTAATAACAACGAATATATGCCGGCAAAATTTACCTGTGAAGGCGAAGAAGTTAATCCCGAACTTCTTATTAGCGGCATCCCGGATGGGGCAAAGAGCCTTGCTATTATCGTGGATGACCCGGACGCGGCGATAGGCGTTTGGGTGCACTGGATTGTTTTTGATATACCCGTTACCGCGCGCATAGCAGAAGATAGCGTTCCGGGAAAATTAGGCATTACTAATATGGGAAAGATGCCGTATCATGGGCCTTGTCCGCCTTCGGGTGCTCACCGTTATTTTTTTAAAGTTTACGCGCTCGACACTATGTTGAATCTGAAGGAAGGAATTTCCAAGGGGCAGCTGGAAAAGGCTATGCAGAATCATATATTGGATAAGGCCGAACTCGTAGGGCTTTACAAACGAAGTGTACGATAGCAAAAAAGTAAGTCGCGGTTTTATCTCTGGCTAGACTCGAGCGTGAAGATGTTTTACCTTAAATTAATTGACAATGATTTTATCGGCGGTAGAATAGGTTGATAATAAGCTTTTAGTTTTGCCTGAAAGAGGAGCATTAGCATGAAAAGATTGTTCGGCATGGCCATTGTTTTTGGTTTCTTTATTTTTGCCTCGGGTTACTCTTTGGCGCAAGGTACAAGCGAAGATGATCTCAGGGCTGGGCAGTTTAAGGATAAGGCTATGGCCGAATTCAAGTCGGTCAATGATCCTGCCATGGATTATGCGGCAGTAAGCTCTCGTATCGAGCAGACCGCGCTTAAAATATCCAAAGCTCTTTCGGATAATAAGATGAAAGATAAAGAAGCCTCTATAATTATGGATAACACAGCTGTTTGGTATGGCCAGGCACTTGAGCTATTGTTTAAGGGTAAGAATTTTGATGAAGTTATCGAAGAGTATTCCGGCAAAGTTGCGGACTTACTGCGTAAGGAGAATTTAGACCTGGGCATTCAGATGTCGATAGTTGGTTTGGTAAGCGACGATTTGCAGAAGATGAATTCGCTTTTTCACGATATTATAACCTGAGCGTTTAAGTAAAGGTGAAGATGAAAAATAAATTATTTATTATGTTAGCTTTGGGGGCGCTGTTATCCGGGGCGTCTGCGTATGCGGGGAATCCTAAAGTAGATAAACCGGTTGTTACCAAATATTCGGCTGAGTTAAGCGGTGACGGCAATAAGCAATTTATTGAGGTAGAGAATAGGACGGCTGGCGACCCTTTGTGGTTAATTAGGCTTAAGGAAAAGAAAAATAGTAAAGAGCCTCTGGATACCCTTACCATTTACGGTAAAGTGTCGAAGATTGAATTCAAAGATTTTAACCTTGACAGGCAACAGAGGATAATTATATACTTTGACAGCCAGGACAATATGAGAAATATAGTTATTTATCAGCTCCGGAATAATAGATTGGATAAAATTTTCTCAGCCGCAAGCGCTTTCGGCATAGAAGGTAACTTTAGCTCTTTTGCCAGAATAAGAATCGGGAAGTTTGTTCAGCGGGATAATACTCCGAACCTGGTTCCTGACTGGGAGACTTGGGTTTGGGCCAAAGATAAATTTATAAAAGAATAAATATTATTCACAAAAAGGGGCAGCGTATATATGAAAAAGAAACCGGTGATTAAATGTGATGAATGCAAAAGTCAGCATGAATGTTGCCTGACGGGTGCATGGGTTGACTTGGAGGAAGCTAAGAAGATATTAAAATTAGGTATTAAGGGCGGAGAATTTTATCAGTTGGAAGAAGATAAGAATTTTCCTTCCGGATACAGAATCGGCACGAGTGTTAATGATAATCCCTGCACGTTTCTGACGCCCAAGGGCTTATGTTCTATACACACGATAGATTACAACCTTAAGCCCGTACATTGCATAGAATTTCCTTACGAAAATGGGGAGCTTGCTCCTTTTGTGGAGTATCTTTGCGTCGCCGTTAAATCCAAGCGTAAGAAAAAAGAAGCGCAGGTTGCTTTCAGGTAAAACGTTAAATATATGCTTGATTTTAAGGACATCAAAGAGAAGATTAAAGAAGTAAAATTCGACAGCTTGCGCTCTGACAGCGATGATGCCTTTGAGGCGGTTGCCGTTAGAGATCAGATGGGTGTAGTTACCCGTTGCCTTGATAGTTTATTCGGTCCGGCGGTATTTCCCTCTAAGAATAAATTATCTGACGGGATAAACCGCGTTATAGCCGGCTTTGGCGGGATTATGCCCGGCCAGACGCTCTATTATAATCAGGAAGGCAAAAGCGTTATCTTTGCCATGCTTTGGCCATGGCAGGATGGGGTGCATACTACGCTTAAAATTATCAAGAGGTGAGCTTAGCTATGGAAAATAATTTCTGGACTAAGATTTTGTATAAGAAAGAATTTGTTGAGAATGTGGTTAAAGACGGGGAGATCTATAAGAAATACAGAAAGGTCTTCAGGTTTAAGCAGCTGCCAGCAATTATAGTATTTTTACTTCTATGCGTTATTGTAGTAGTTATTATTGTAGCGTTTTCGGAATCTACGCAAAAGCCCGAAGCGGTTATCGAAGCACAGTCTCAACCTGCTGCAGAAGTCGAATAAAAAAACCCCGAGGTCATCGGGGTTTGGCGAGTGATAGTCGGCCTTACAGGCACTATACATCTCGTCTCGTGTGTAAACGCTTAATGAAAGTATGGCTTAAGTTTTACCTTTATTCAAGGTCAAAGGGCGGTTTTAGAGAAAGCGTTTTCTCCCCTGCTTAAGAAATATGAAATACACCAAAGGCTCGATAGGAAGAATATTTCTCATAAAGTTTGACAACGAAGATATTCTGCTTAAAGAGCTCAGCAGATTGATTAAGAAAGAACGCGTAAAATCCGCGGCGTTGATTTTCTTAGGCGCCTTAAAAGATGGGGATTTGGTTACTGGGCCCAAAAAGCCTGTTATTCCGCCTGAGCCTAACAAAGTGCTTTTTAACGGGGGCTGGGAAGTTATGGGCATGGGGACTGTATTCAGCAATAAAAAAGGCCCGCAAATCCATATCCATAGCGCAATGGGTAAAAAACTTAAAACCCTGGTTGGCTGTATCCGGGGAAATTCAAAAGTATTCCTGGTTATTGAGGCGGTGTTATTTGAGTTGAAGGGCGTAAAAGCAATAAAGTCTATTGATCCGCGCACAGGTCTTAACCTTTTAAAGATAATTTCATAATCAATAAAGGGAAGGAGGTATGTTATGTGTCAATCATGCCCCGCGCATAAAAAGAAGAAAAAGAAGAAGAAATAGTCTTTTGCCCGCAACGATTTATTAAATGAAGAGGGCTGTTGTTCTTCGCAGCCCTTTTTATTTTTTGGCATTATTAAAAAGTTTAATCAGATGATCCATATAGGAAAATTCAAATTAAAATCAAATCTTATATTAGCTCCCATGGCCGGGATTACCGACTTGCCGTTCCGCATGTTTAACCGTGCCTTTGGCTGCGAACTGACTTTCGTTGAAATGCTTAATGTGCGCTCCGTGGGCCATAAGAGCAAGAAAACAATGCAGATGCTTTCTACGCTGCCTGAAGATTCTCCGCTGGGAGTGCAAATTTTAGGCTGTGAAGATAAATTTATATTAAAGGCAATGGATGTAATCAGGAAGCATAAATTTGATATTTTGGATTTTAATGCAGCGTGTCCGGTAAAAAAAGTTGTGCGCAGAGGAGAGGGATCCGGTCTGCTCAAAGATCCGCAAAAATTAGCTAAATTAACCGGATTAATAGTGAAAGAATCCGATCGTCCGGTTACGGTAAAAATCCGTTCCGGGTGGGATGAAGATTCTATTAATGCAAGAGAAGTGGCCTTGCTTTGCGAGGACGCCGGAGTTGACGCGGTATTTATCCACGGTAGGACAAGGATGCAGGGCTATGGCGGCACAGTGGATTATGCAGTTATCCGTGATGTGAAAAAAGCCGTTAATATTCCTGTTATTGCCAGCGGAGATATACTTTCGCCGCAGCTGGCTAAGAAGATGCTTGATGAAACAGGTTGCGATGGTTTGGCGGTGGCCAGGGGTGCTTTGGGTAATCCCTGGATATTCAAAGACATAACAAACTTTCTTAAAGACGGCACAATCCCCCACAGGCAGTCCGAGGATGTGGTTGTAGATACAATGATGCGGCATTTGGATATGTGCATCAGTTTTTACGGTGAAAGAGTAGGGGTTGTAATATTCAGGAAATTCTTTGCCTGGTATACGCGTGGTTTCCGTAAGATACGCCAGCTAAGGGAAAAATGTTCGCGTGTTAAAACGCGCGCCCACATGGAAGAAGCGATTGGGATGTGTATTGGCGCTTAATCCCTCGCCTAAACGCTTGTCGATTTCTTCGAAATCGACTACGCAGGCTCGGGATAAGTTCGCAGACGCTTCGCTACATAAGTTGCATGCTCACTTAATCCCTCGCCTAAACGCTTGTCGATTTCTTCGAAATCGACTACGCAGGCTCGGGATAAGTTCGGCCAAACGACTTATGTTCGCTTCGCTCCATAAGTCGTGGCCTCACTTACAAAAAATCCCCGGAAATTACTTCGGGGATCTTCGTAGGTGATAGGCCTCGCTAGCTTTCGCTATCTGCCTAACCTCCTTGTTATATCAACCTCAATTTAAGTATGCCATATTCTTTGCTGAAATTCAAGGCCGCGTGAAAATTTATATATGATATAATAGCTTCTATTATGGATACACCCCTAAACACTTCCATACAGTATCTAAAGGGCATCGGCCCTAAGAGAGCCAAGCTATTTAATAAGCTGTATATTCAAACAATAGAAGATCTTTTTTATCATTTCCCCCGCCGCTACGAAGACCGTGTCAATTTATTACCGATATCAAAGTTGAGTGAAGGTCAGATCTATACTATTAAGGCCCAGGTCTTGGCTAAGCACGAGCGCGTTTCCTTCAAGCGCAGGGGTTTCAGTATTATTGAAATAACAGTCGGAGATGATACGGGAAAGATTTCTTGTGTTTGGTTTAATCAGCCTTATCTTAGGGATTATTTTAAGATGGGCGAAACCCTTATTTTATACGGTAAAGTGGAGCTTTATTCCGGCAGGCTGCAGATGAGCGCCCCTGAATTTGAAATTGTTTCAGACGAACAGGATCAATCCCTGAGTATCGCCAGGATTGTGCCCATTTATACCGTCCCTAAAGGCATAAGCCAGCGCGCTTTCCGCCAGACAATGAAAAATGCGCTGGACGAATATCTGCCTAAGATACATGACTCTCTGCCTTTTGATATAAGGTCTAAAAACAATCTTTTTAACTTGGCCAAGAGCCTTGTCAACATACACTTTCCGGAGACTATCGGCCTGCAAAAACAAGCTTACGAGAGACTATCTTTTGAAGAGTTCTTTTTATTCCAGCTGCCGCTGGCTATAAGAAAATTGAATAAATTAGACAAGACAGGTATTGCCCATAAGGCTGAAGGTAAATTAATCGATGCTTTTATCGGTGGCTTGCCTTTTCATCTGACCGGCGCACAGGAGAAAGTTATTGCCGAGATAAAAACGGATATGAGTAAGGCAATCCCCATGCATAGATTATTGCAGGGGGATGTCGGCTCAGGCAAGACCGTGGTGGCAGCAATTGCTTCTGTTGTGGCCTTGCAGGGCGGATATCAGACGGCTTTCATGGCTCCTACGGAAATTTTAGCCAGGCAGCATTATGATAAGATCAGTTCATGGTTTATGGTTCATGGTTTACAGTTAAAAGATTTAAAGATAAGATTGCTTGTTAGCAGCCTAGACAAAGAGGCAAAAGATGCGGTATATAAGGAAATTGCAAAAGGAGAAATTGATTTAGTAATCGGAACGCATGCTTTGTTGCAAGAAGGCGTAAAGTTTAAGAATTTGGGTTTGGTAGTGATAGACGAGCAGCATAAGTTTGGGGTGGGACAGCGGGCATTGTTACCCGGTAAAGGCCTTAATCCGGATGTGCTGATTATGACTGCCACTCCTATACCGCGCACCCTGGCGATTACTTTGTATGGTGATCTGGATATCTCCGTAATCAACGAACTCCCCGCAGGGCGGCTGCCGGTTAAGACCATGCAATTTGCTAAAGAAGATGCAGCCGAAGCGTATAAAATTACCAAGAAAGAATTGTCTCTGGGGCACCAGGCTTACATTATTTATCCGGTGATTGAAGAGTCGTATGCTTTGGACATGATGGGCGCTAAAAGCATGTATGAAGAATTAAGGGCAGGAGAATTCAGGCAATTTAAGCTTGGCCTCGTGCACGGCAGATTAAAGCAAAGCGAGCAGGATGAGGCTATGGCTAAGTTTAAGAATAAGGAACTGGATATTTTAATTGCTACAACTGTTCTGGAGGTCGGTATCGATATAGCCAATGCCACCTGCATGATTATCGAAAACGCCGAGCGTTTTGGCCTGGCGCAATTGCATCAGCTGCGCGGCAGGGTTGGAAGAGGCTCTGATGAATCAGTCTGTCTTCTTATATCCCAGGCCCAGACCGATGATTCCAGGTCACGGCTCAATGCAATGTTAAAATATAATGACGGTTTCCGTATCGCCGAAGAGGACCTTAAAATACGCGGCCCGGGGGAGTTTTTCGGCAGGAGGCAGCACGGGTTGAGTGAATTAAAAATAGGTAATCCCCTTATTCAGATGCAGCTTTTAAAAAAAGCAAGAGAGGCTGCGATAGCGCATGTTAACGCCGACCCCCATCTTGAAAGTCCTGCCAATGCCTTATTAAAAGAAAGATTAATACAGAGGTTCCCGGAGTATGAAGAACTGGTGGCGGTAGGATAAATCACTTGAGATAATCTTTGATTAGGTATAAAATAATACTTTAAAATGAATAAGAAAAGAGTTGTTGTAACCGGTATAGGTGTTTTGGCTTCCAACGGTATAGGGATAGAAGCGTTTATCCGGGCTCTGGCAGATAAGGTTTCCGGAATAAAGCCGATTTCTCTATTTGATACCGGAGATTTTGCGATTAAAGCAGCCGGAGAGATAAAAGATTTCGCGCCCGAACAAATTTTAGGCCCCAAGGGCCTGCGTACTTTAGACCGCAGTACAAAATTGGTTAATTGCGCGGCTAAGTTTGCGCTGGACGATGCTAAATTAAAGATTAGCGAAGAGAATGCCTCCAGAACAGGAGTCTGTTTGGGTAATACGTTCGGCAGTCTGCAGAGTGTCTGTGATTTTGATATCGAGGGCATAAGAGAAGGCCCGCGCTATGTCAATCCGGCTTTGTTTCCTAACACCGTAATTAATTCTCCGGCAAGTGAAGTTTCGATAAGGTTCGGCATTACCGGTTTTAATGTAACCATCTCAACGGGTTTTGTCGCTGGTATTGATGCGATCAGCTATGCGGTAGATTTTCTGAAGTTAGGTAGAGCAGACGTTGTCTTAGTAGGCGGTGTTGAGGAGCTGTGTGCAGCTACGTTTATAGGTTTTTATAAAACAGGCTTGATGCGTGGCTTAAGTATCGCAGAGGGTTCGGCTATCTTAATCTTAGAGGATTTGGATTCAGCGCTTAAGCGTAAAGCCGATATTTATGCCGAGGTATTAGGCACAGCAAGCGGTTGGGGTGGCAGGCAGGGGATAAAAGAGGCAATACAAAAAAGTATGGATAACTCCGGAGTTGCCCCGGAAGAGATAGATTGTATTTACTCTGCTGCTAATGCGAATAATAAAAATGATATTGCCGAAAGAGACGCGATAGAGGAATTATTTACCGGTAAACCCGATGTGGCGGTAAACCGCATTAAGCATTTTACGGGCGAATGTTACAGCGCTTCCGCAGGTCTGCAGGCAGCAGCTGCGGCGGGTGTTATCCGGGAAGGAAACTTGCGAAACGTCTTGGTCAATGCTTTTGGTCCGTCGGGAAATAATGCGAGCCTGGTAATATCAAAATATAAAGGATAGAATGCCATTTAAAGATAAAGTTGCTATAGTTACGGGCGGTTCCAGGGGCATAGGCCGGGCAATAGTTTTGATGCTTGCAAAAGAAGGCTCGGATGTAGCATTTACTTATTTAAGCAGTTCATCTGCCGCCGAATCCTTAGTTAAGGAAGTCCAGCAGCTTGGGCGTAAATGCAGCTGTACGCAAGTTGATGTCCGCGATTATCAGAAATCCAAAGAGTTTATAGAAAAGGTAAAACAGGATTTCGGTAGATTGGATATTTTAGTAAATAACGCCGGCGTTACCAAGGATAAAGCGCTGATGATGATGAGTGAGAGCGAATGGCAGGAAGTCTTAGACACTAATCTTACGGGTACTTTTAACTTTACGCGCAACGTAATCGTCACATTTTTAAAACAAAAAAGCGGGAATATCATAAATATCAGTTCGGTCAGCGGAGTTGCCGGGATGAGCAGGCAGACTAATTATGCGGCTTCCAAGGCCGGTATCATAGGTTTTACTAAATCATTAGCCAAAGAAGTAGCGGCATATAACATAAGGGTTAATGCGGTTGCGCCGGGATTCGTAGAAACCGACATGGTCGCCGGATTAAAAGAAGAGTATAAGTCTGAAATTATTAAAAGTATCCCATTAGGCAGGTTTGGTGATGTTAAGGATGTTTCCGGGGTGGTGAAGTTTTTGTTAAGCGATTCAGCAGGCTTTATTACCGGGCAAACAATAGTTGTAGACGGTGGATTATTCATTCAATAAGGGAGGATAAGCGTGCAAGATTTAGAAAACGAACTAAGAGGTTTAATTGCAGAAATTATAGAAAAGCCCCCTGAGGCCATTACGCTTGAGGCTAAGTTTTACGAGGATCTAGAGGTCGATTCGATGATGGCGTTAGAAATTCTGGCGGCTATAGAGAAAAAATACAGGATTGCTATCCCCGAAGAAAAACTAACGCAGTTGGTTACCTTAAAAGATACGGTAGCGGTTGCCAAAGAATACCTGGAAAAGAAGGTGCAGAATGTTTAATATTGAAGAAATACAGCAAATGCTTCCGCAAAGATACCCTTTTCTTATGATTGATAGGGTGCTTGAGCTTGAGCCCGGCAAAAGAGTGGTTGCTATCAAGAATGTCAGTTTTAACGAAGGCTATTTTTCCGGACATTTTCCCGGAAAACCTGTTATGCCCGGAGTTTTAATTATTGAAGCTATGGCACAGAGTTCGATAATGCTTTTTTATTCGGATAAAGAAGCCAGCAGAGAACGTGCGTATTATCTGGGCGCAGTTAAGGTAAAATTCACTAGTCCTGTATTCCCGGGTGACCAGCTTAAAATTACTATTGAAGCAATAAAAGTTATCTCCAGCGCCGCGCTTGTCAACGCCAAAGTTTGCGTAGGCGATAAAGAAGTTGCTAACGGCGAGCTGAGTTTTAGCGCAAAATAAAAGCAATGCATAAGCGTATTGTTGTAACTGGCCTTGGAGTTGTAAGTTCTGTCGGTATCGGCAAGGATGAGTTTTGGAAGGCAATCCTTAGCGGAAAATCCGGTATTTCCCCGGTCACATCTTTCGATACAAAAGAATTCCCTAACCATAATGGCGGCGAAGTAAAAAACTTCCGGCCCGAAATGTTTGTCAGCCCTAAGAAAATCAAACTTATGGGCCGAGCTTCCCTTTTAGCCATAGCCGCCTCCAGACTGGCAATTGATGACGCGCGTTTAAAGCCGCATGAATTCCCGGAAGAAAAACGCGGGATATGTTTTGGTACAACGATGGGCGAAACTCAGTTAATAGAGCAATTAAATGATGCCTGGGTTAAGGCTGGGTTTGAGGCGTTGGATGCGCAACTGATGCTGCGCTCTCCCTGCAATACGATTTCTTTAAATTTGGTAAGAGAGTTTGATTTTTTGGGGCCTAATTTTGTCATTACCAATGCATGTGCTGCAGGAAATTTTTCTATCGGTTACGCCTGCGACATTATCAAGTCAGGAAGGGCCGAAGTTATGCTCGCTTTAGGAGCTGATGCATTTTCAAGAATAGCCTTTACCGGGTTCAATAGAATGCTGGCTGTTGCTACCGATAGGTGCCAACCATTTGATAAAAACAGAAAAGGAATGCTGGTGGGGGAGGGTGCGGGTGCTTTAATTCTGGAATCTTTAGAGAGTGCTTTAAAGAGAAAGGTATCTATTTATGCTGAAGTATTGGGTTACGGTACCAGCTGCGACGCGCATCACATGACCGCACCTTCAGCCGAAGGCATGGCTAGTGCAATAAGAAAATCCCTAAAGGAAAGCAATATTCTCACGCAGGAGGTAAATTATATTAACGCTCATGGTACAGGCACTCCGGCTAATGATAGAGAGGAATGTTTAGCTATAAAGAATGTATTTACTGATTTTGCACGGAAGATTCCGGTGAGCTCTACGAAATCAATGTTAGGCCATACTATGGGAGCGGCATCCGCTATCGAAGCTCTTACCTGTTGTTTGGCGGTAAAAAATGATGCAATCCCGCCCACGATTAATTATGAAACGCCTGATCCCGATTGTGATATTGATTGTGTCCCTAACATTTCCCGTAAAATAAAAGTAAACATAGCGCTTAATAATGCCTCTGCGTTCGGCGGCAATAATGCCTGTGTAGTGTTGAAGAAAATGGTATAATAAAATAATTATGGAAAAAATAAACTCACGTAAATATGATTTTTATTACGAAGGCAATAACGGTGCCGCGATTCTTCTTATTCACGGCATTACCGGCACGCCTTCGGAGATGCGTTATCTGGGCAAGAAGTTAAACGCTGCCGGATTTACCGTAGTCTGCAATACGCTGCCCAGGCATTGCGAAAGCTTAGGCGAATTAAAGAAAGTTACCTGGCAGGAGATAGCCGGTGCTTGCCTTAAAGACTTCCAAGAGCTTAAAGCACAGTATAAGAATGTTTTTGTAGGCGGGCTTTCTATGGGAGCTTTGATGGCAGTACATATTGCTTATCAATTCCCCGAGGAGGTCTCTGGTATAGTAGCCCTGGCGCCGACATTATTTTATGACGGTTGGGCCCTGCATAAAGGTAAGGTATTGATGAATATTTTCTGGCACGTGCCTTTTATTCGTAATGCTGTGCAGATACGCGAAAGCTCGCCTTACGGCTTAAAAGATGAGAGCCTGCGCGCCAATTTCGAAAGATTTTATAAAAATGCCAAAGCTAAAGAGTTTGATAAAAATGTGCTCTTGTTCGGAAGCCCGTTTTTCCCCATGGCCAGTCTATATCAGCATCATTTGTTTACGGGGGTAGTTAAAAAAGAACTTCCGGATGTAAAAAATCCGATAATCGTAATACATGCCCGTGAAGACGATATGACCAGTATTAAGAACGCCCTGTATGTTATGGAAAATATAGGTTCTGATAATAAGCTTCTGGTAGAGCTGCAGGATAGTTATCATATGATTACTATTGATAAAGAAAAAGATATAGTTGCCGCCGAGATAATCAGATTTTTAAGCAAGCTAAGATAATAGACATGGAATATGATTGCATAGTTATAGGGGCTGGTATGGCCGGCTTGACTGGCGCGCTAAAATTGGCTGCTCTCGGCAAGAAAGTCCTTGTTTTGGAAAAGCAGCCGGTGCCGGGAGGAGTAGCTACGAATTTTAAGCGCAAGGGTTTTACTTTTGAATCATCTCTGCATTTTGTCGATGCCCTCGCCGTCGGGGGAGAGATCAAGGATTTCCTGGATGAATGCGAAGTCAGCAAGAAAATAGATTTTATAGAACTTAAAGAATTCGGCAGGGTTATTTACCCTAAACACGATTTCGTGGTTAAGAATGATTTTGATTCTCTTGAATCCTGGCTAAAAAGTAATTTTTCCGCAGAAGACAAAGGCATAGAAGCATTTTTCCGGGGTATCAGAAAGTTTTACCGACAATTTGACGGATTCGCCAATTCTAAGATTCCCTTTTGGTCAAAAATGCTTCTCTCGCCGTTTCTGTATCCGTCGATTATTAAGACATCTTGCATTACTTTTGAGCAATTTATGGCCAAGAGGATTAAAAATGAGCAGGTTCGCGGTATACTTGGCACCCTTTGGGGATTTACCGGCTCACCGCCTAGCGAAGTCTCGGCTTTTTATTTTTTGATTGTGTTAAATGGATGTTGGGGGGCCAAGACAGCATATGTGAAGGGCGGTTTTGCCAGTTTATTTAGCGCAATGGTTGATAGAATAGAGGAGTTAGGCTCGGAGGTGAGGCTTAACACTACCGTTAAAGAAATTATTTCAGACGGCAAAAAGCGCGTTAAGGCAGTACGTACGGATAAGGGCGAGGAGTTTCGGGCCAGTACAGTAATTTCAAATGCCAATGCTATAGACACGTTTACGCGGTTTATTGATAATCCTCAGTTAAAAGAAGCTTATGCCAAGAAGCTTCTTGCGCTGCAAAAATCTATTTCCGCCGTAATTGTTTATTTAGGTTTGGATGTGCCTGCTAGTGCCGTAGGTATGAATTATCCTATTATGGCCATAGGCAATTCATATGACCACCAAGCCGGCTTTAAAGATTGCATTGCAGGGAATTACCGTAATTGCAGTTTAGCTGTGGTTAGTCACACGCTGCTTGATCCCGGTCTTGCCCCTAGCGGTAAGTCTACTATTTGTGCGATGACCCTGGATAGCTATGCTAACTGGAGCAATTTATCTACCGATGAATATAAGAATAGAAAGAAAAAAGTAGCTGATTGTATCATAGCTCATCTTGAAGAATATCTGCCGGGATTATCCGGCCATATAGAGGTTTTGGAAGTAGCTACTCCCCGTACTATGGAAAGATACGGTTCTCTGCCGGAAGGCGCGATTTATGGATTTGCGCAAACCGTGGCGCAATCAAGTATTAATCGCTTGAGTCAGGATACTGCCATAGGCGGACTTTTTCTTGCCGGGGCATGGACCAGGCCGGGATGCGGAATACACGGATGTTTTGTTTCGGGGCAGGATGCCGCGAATTTGGCGGCGAAATATTTAGGATAAAATGCGCATTACCAGCGGTCAATATAGGAGCCGGCGTATTCAGATGCCTGCCGGAATAAGGCCCACGCAGGATAAGGTGAGGAAGGCTTTATTTGATATACTTGGAGATATAGAAGGTTTGTCTTTCCTGGAGCTTTTTGCCGGGTCCGGGGCAGTGGGTTTTGAAGCCGCATCCAGGGGGGCAAGAGACCTGACTTTAGTGGAATTAAATCGCGCATGCCTTTTGGCAATCGAGAAAAATATAGACGCGCTTAAGATAAGGGATTGCAATGTTTGCCCTAAAGAAGCCGATGATGCGATAAAGGCGTTGCATAAGAACAAGAAGAGGTTCGATATTATATTTTTGGACCCTCCGTATTACCAGGATTTGTCTCATAGCCGAACCGCGCTTAAAACGGCAGGATACCCGCCATCAATGGCGGGTGAGGAGAGCGGCTCATTGTCAAAAAAAACCTTGCAAACCCTATCAGCCTATGATATATTAACGCCCAGTGGTTTGGTTATAGCGCAGCATTTTAAAAAAGACAATCTCCCAGATGCACTGGGAGATTTAGCGTTATTTAGGCAGGCGCATTACGGGGATACCGTACTGTCATTCTACAGAAAGGCTAAAACAAATGTGCCAAAAGGCAATATATCCGGGGACATTTGACCCGGTAACTTACGGTCACATCGATCTGATAAACAGGGCGAGGGAGATATTCTCCGAAGTAATCGTGGCTGTCGGCCATAATGCGCACAAGAAGCCGCTTTTTAACTTAAACGAAAGAATAGCCATGCTTAAAAAAGCGACTGCCGATATGCCCGGAGTAGTGGTTGATGATTTTTCAGGGCTGGTAGTCGATTATGCCCGTAAGAAAAAAGCCAAAGTATTAATCCGCGGCTTACGCATGGTTTCCGATTTTGAATATGAATTCCAGATGGCCCTTACCAACAGAAAGCTGGCCTCGGACATAGAAACGGTATTTTTAATGCCGCAGGAGTCACACAGCTATTTATCATCCAAGCTTTTAAAAGAAATATCTTCTCTTGGAGCTGATCTGTCCAGCTTTGTACCGGATTTTGTCGAGAAGGCTTTAAAAAATAAAATAGGCAGGCCTGACTTAAAGTGAAAATAGATGTAAACAAAATACCCTCCGAAGGTTTGGTGTTGGAGGAGAATATTCCCGCCTCAGAGCTTGATTTAGAAACCGATATATTCAAGTTCCGCGGGCCGCTTCACGTCAGGGCTAAAGTAAGCAAGATAACTAATGCAGTGACTGCGGAATTGAATTTAGATGCTGTTATGTACGCAGAGTGCGGGCGCTGCCTGAATAGCTTTGATATAGCCGTAGAAAAAGATTTAAAGTTTAATTACCATGTGGATAAGTCGCAGCAATTCATTGACTTTAATCCCGATATACGAGAAGAGATAATCATGGGCTACCCCATAAATCCGTTATGCAATCCGGATTGTAAGGGGCTATGTCCTAAATGCGGTAAAAACCTAAACGAAGGAGGGTGTTCCTGTGCCATTACCTAAAAGAAGGCATTCTAAAACGCGCGGTAGAAAACGTCGAACCCATTGGAAAATAGCCAAAACTAATTTAATAGCCTGTCCGCAATGCAAGCAGCCGAAATTGCCGCATAAAATTTGTGCGATATGCGGTTTCTACGCCGGTAGACAGGTTATTGAAATCAAGATTAAAGAAAAGAAGAAAAAGAAAGGATAGTTCATTGTTCATAGTTCTTTGTTCATAGTTTGTACCATGAACCAAGAACCATGAACCATGAGCCAAGCTATGAAAATAATAGTTGATGCCATGGGCGGGGATCACGCGCCCAAAGTAGTTATTGACGGAGCGATAGCAGCGGTACGTGAATATGATGTGGAGGTAGGTTTAGTAGGGGATGATGCCGTTATCAAGGATTTCTTAAAGAAAGCCAAGTATAACGGTAATAAGATTTCAATCCATCCTGCGGCTGAGGTAATCGATATGTCCGAGCCTGCGGCTAATAGCGTGCGCAGGAAGAGAAAATCTTCCATCGTTGTGGGTTTGAATTTGGTCAGGGATGGCCAGGGGCAGGCTTTTTTTAGCGCCGGCAATACCGGTGCGGTTGTCTGCGCAGCTACATTAGGTTTGGGCCTTTTGCCCGGCATCGAACGGCCCGGCATAGCAATAGTAACTCCCACCCAGAAAGGCCCTTCGCTGATTATTGATGTGGGGGCGAATATCGATCCTAAACCGAATCAGCTTCTTCAATACGGTATAATGGGTTCGGTTTATGCCAAGTATATCCTGAATATAGAAAATCCTAAAGTCGGAGTCCTCAATATAGGAGAAGAAGAAAGCAAGGGCACGGAATTTGTGAAGGAAACTTACGAGCTTCTTGAAAAGAGTAATCTGAATTTTGCCGGAAACGTGGAGGCAAAATATTTATTTTCAGGCAAGTCCAACGTTATCGTCTGTGACGGGTTTGTCGGAAACATCGCCTTAAAGGTTACCGAGAGCGTAGCCGAGACAATGCAGGTTTTCTTAAAGAAGCATCTTTTAAGTTCGTTCTTGGGCAAGATAGGCGTAATTTTCTTAAAGCCCAGCCTTATGCGGTTTAAAAAAGATTTGGATTATGCTGAATACGGCGGAGCGCCTCTTTTGGGCGTTGACGGAGTGGTGATTATCGGGCACGGCCGTTCCAATGCAAAAGCTATTAAGAATGCCATAAGAGTAGCCAAAGAAGAAGTTGAACGAAGGTTTAACGAAAAAGTTCTGGAGGCGTTAGCTAGCAAATGAAGAGGGTAGGAATAATAGGCGTAGGCGATTATCTGCCTCAAAAAGTTCTGACCAATGCGGATTTAGAAAAAATGGTCGATACTTCCGATGAATGGATTACTACGCGTACCGGAATAAAAGAGAGGCGCATTGCCGCAAAAGAAGAAGCCGCATCCGACCTTGCTTATATGGCAGCTAAACAGGCTTTAAGAGATGCAAAATTAAAGCCCATGGAAGTAGATCTTATCATTGTTGCCACCATTACTCCGGACATGCAGTTTCCTTCGACCGCAAGTTTTGTACAGGCTAAACTCGGAGCTAAAAACGCATTTTGTTTTGATGTATCTGCTGCATGCGCCGGGTTTATTTACGGGATAGTCATTGCTAATCAATTTATCGCCAATGGTACGGTTAGGAATGCAATTGTTATCGGCTCGGAAGTATTATCAAGGGTTACCGATTGGCAGGATAGAAGCACTTGTGTTTTGTTCGGAGACGGCTCAGGCGCTGTTGTACTGGCAGAGGTGCCAGTAGGCGGGATTCTTTCCACCTATCTTGGTACAGACGGTACCAAGACCGGACTGTTAATGCTTCCCGGAGGTGGCTCGCGAAATCCGGCAAGCCACGAAACTGTAGATAAGAGATTGCATTATATTAAGATGGAAGGTAACGAATTGTTTAAGTTTGCAGTCAAATTGATGCTGGAGGCAGCACAAGTAGCAATTAAGCGCGCGGGCCTTGAGCCTAAAGATATAGACTTAGTTATTCCGCATCAGGCAAATGCGCGTATTATTATGGCTATGGCAAAAAGGATCGGCATTGCCGAAGACAGAGTTTACCTTAATATAGAAAAATACGGAAATATGTCCTCCGCTTCTTTGGTAATAGCTTTGTGCGAAGCGGTAAAAGAGGGTAGAGTAAAAAAAGGCGACAAGATTCTTTTGGATGCTTTTGGTGCCGGACTCGTCTGGGGAGCGTGCGTCATTCAATGGTAGGTTATTTATTCGCCGGCCAGGGCTCGCAATATGTAGGCATGGGAAAGGATTTGTACGAATCTTTTCCCGCAAGTAAGTTGGTCTTTGATAAAGCAGAAGAAGTCTTGGGCCCGGACTTAAAAAGGCGTTGTTTTGATGGCCCGGAAAATCTGCTAAAGTTAACCAATACTTCTCAGCCTGCCATTTTAACTGTTAGTATTGCCGCTTATGAAGCATTTAAGAGTGTGGTTAGTGTAAAACCTGATTTTATAGCCGGATTAAGCTTGGGTGAATATAGCGCTTTAGTCGCCTCAGGAAGTGTTACTCTAGAAGACGGTTTGAGGCTGGTAAGAAAACGTGGCGAAATAATGGAAGAAGCAGCACTTAAAAATCCAGGCAAGATGGCTGCGGTATTGGATTTATCTTACGATAAAATTAAAGATATCTGCTTGCATTCCGGGGCGGAAATAGCCAATATTAATGCTCCCGGGCAGATAGTTATTTCCGGAAAAGCAGAAGCGGTTGCTAAGGCCGGGGAAATGTGTACGGCGGCAGGGGCAAAACGTGTAATAGAACTTGAAGTTAGCGGAGGATTCCATTCTTCGCTTATGTTCGGGGCGTCAGTTGAGCTAAAGGCAGCCCTGGATGACATTATTATATCTGCTCCTTCTGTGCCAGTGGTCAGCAATTATACTGCTCAGCCGCAATACAAGGCAATGCAATTGAAAGAGGGCCTGGTTTATCAGATGTATTCTCCGGTTAAATGGCATGAATCAATGTCTTTCATGCTTAAACAAGGAGTAAATCAGTTTTATGAATTCGGCCCGGGCAGAGTCTTAAAAGGGCTTATGCGCCGTATTGACAGCAATGCGCAGGTTATAAGCATAGAGAAGAAGGCGGATATAGATTCAGTACTAAGTACCGAGAAATAAGGATTAAGCAATAAATAAGGAGAGAAGATGAGGTTAAAAGATAAAGTTACTATGATTACAGGCGGTGCCCGTGGCATAGGTCGTTCTATTGCAATGGTTTTTGCCGCAGAAGGATCCGACATCGCAATTTGTGACGTTAACCTGGAAGCAGCGGAAGCGACCTGCCGCGAGATTGAGGCTTTAGGCAGGAAGGCCCTGGCAATAAAAATGGACGTTACTACCCTTGTTAACGTAGAGGAAGGCCTAAATAAAATCCTTGACAAATTTACAAAGGTTGATATATTAATTAACAATGCTGGAATAACCAAGGATACTCTTATCCTTAGGATGAGCGAAGCAGATTGGGATGCGGTTATAAATGTGAATTTGAAGGGTACATTTAACTGCACAAGGGCCGTATCCAAGTTCATGATTAAGCAGCGCCGAGGCAGCATAATCAATATTGCCTCAATAATCGGAATAATAGGTAATCCCGGCCAGGCAAATTATTCTGCTTCAAAAGCAGGTATTATAGCTCTTACTAAAACATCCGCCAAAGAATTGGCGAGCCGCAATATAAACGTCAATGCTGTGGCGCCCGGATTTATACAGACAGATATGACGGCAAAGCTGCCTGAAGAAGTCAAAGAAAAAATGAAGGCAGTGATACCGTTGGATAAATTCGGCACGCCCGAAGACGTAGCAAATACTTGCCTATTCTTAGCATCGGAAGACGCAAGTTATATCACAGGACAGACTATTGTTGTTGACGGCGGAATGGTAATGGCATAAAACAAGGAGGAAAAAAGAATGGCAGTGCAAGATAAGGTAAAAACTATAATAGCGGAACAGCTGGGAGTAAAACCTGAAGAAGTTACTCCAGAGGCATCATTTATCGACGATTTAGGTGCCGATTCTTTGGATACCGTAGAGCTTGTAATGGCCCTGGAAGAGGAGTTCGGCGTAGAAATACCCGATGAGGATGCCGAGAAGATAACTACGGTTGGTGATGCAATCAAGTACGTAGAAGAGAAAGCAGGCAATAAATAACGCTTTTACATAAAGTATTATAAATAAGTTTACCCCGCCGTTTTCTTTACGAGCGGGGTAAATTTTGAAAGGCTAGCTTTAGGCGGATAATATAATGAGTGAAAAAAGAGTGGTGGTTACAGGGCTGGGCGTAATTACTCCTAACGGAAACGATGTCGCGTCTTTTTGGCATTCGATGAAAGAGGGCATTGGCGGCGTGGGCCCTCTTACCAGTTTCGACGCAACTAAACTTGATTCCCGTATTGCCGCAGAGGTGAAAGGGTTTAACCCGGCATCTTACGGCATGACGTTTAAAGATATCAAGCGTATGGATAAATTTGCCCAGTATGCCGTAGCCTCAGCCAAGCAGGCAATTGAGTCTTCAGGGTTAGATTTAACCAAAGAAAACAAAGAACGTATAGGCGTTATAGTCGGCTCAGGCATAGGTAGTTTATATACGATAGAAGAGGAGCATAAAATATTCCTGAATAAAGGCCCCTCGAGATTATCCCCTTTTCTTATACCAATGTTAATCGTTAACGAAGCCAGCGGCCAGGTCGCAATTCATTTCGGGCTAAAAGGCCCTAATATTTGTGTGGCTACTGCTTGTGCTTCGGGTTCTCATTCCATAGGAGAGGCGTTTAGGATCTTAGAGCGCGGAGATGCTGACGTTATGATTTGTGGCGGTACCGAAAGCTGTATTGTAGCTACAGGTGTAGGCGGTTTCTGCGCGCTTAAGGCATTGTCTACCAGAAATAACGATCCGGCAAGAGCGAGCCGTCCTTTTGATAAAGAAAGGGATGGTTTTGTTATGGCCGAAGGCTGCGGGTTAGTTGTCTTAGAAACCTTAGGGCACGCGAAAAAAAGAAATGCGCCTATAATAGCCGAGATCTCCGGATACGGCATGTCTTGCGATGCGTATCATATAACAGCACCTGATCCTGATGGTGATGGCGCTATGAGGGCTATGAAATTGGCTCTTAACGATGCAAAAGTAAATATTAAGGATGTAACCTATATTAACGCGCATGGCACATCAACCAAGCTTAATGATAAACTTGAGACTTTGGCCATAAAGAGGCTTTTTGGCAATTATGCCAAGAAGGTAATGGTTTCTTCGACTAAATCCATGACCGGCCATTTATTAGGAGCGGCCGGCGGAGTTGAATTTGTGGTTTGCTGTTTGGCTATCAGAGATAACGTTGTTCCCCCCACCATAAACTACGAATATCCCGACCCCGATTGTGACCTCGATTATGTGCCTAATACCGCCCGTAAGGCTAAAGTAGGAGTTTGTATCTCTAATTCTTTAGGTTTCGGCGGGCATAATGCTACGCTAGCGGTTCAAAGGTTCAAATAATAATGCCTTATACTATTGCTGAGAAAATACTATTAGCCCATACGGACAAGAAGGATATTACTGGGGGCGAGTTTATCCAAGCGCGCGTTGACCTTGCCTTGGGTAACGACATAACCGCACCCATTGCCATCGAGGAATTTAAGAAAACCGGATTTAAAAAAGTATTTAATGCCGATAAAATAGTGCTGGTGCCTGATCATTTTGCCCCGGCTAAAGATTTAAGAAGTGCTAATCAATGCAAGATTTTGGCTAATTTTGCCAAAGAGCAGAAAATAAGAAATTATTTTGAAGTCGGATGTATGGGTATTGAGCATGCGCTTCTACCGGAAAAAGGTTTAGTGCTGCCCGGAGATTTGGTAATCGGTGCTGATTCACATACTTGTACGTACGGCGCTTTAGGATGTTATTCTACCGGCCTGGGCTCCACGGATTTAGCCAGGAGTTTTGTAGACGGTAAAGTCTGGCTTAAAGTTCCGGCAACAATTAAATTTGTATATAAGGGTAAGCTTAACAAATGGGTTGGCGGTAAGGATTTAATTTTATTTACTATCGGTCAAATTGGCGTTGATGGGGCGTTATATAAGGTGATGGAATTTTCAGGCCCTGTGATCCGCAAATTAGGCATAGATGACAGATTCTCTATGTCGAATATGGCGATTGAGGCGGGTGCACGGGCGGGGATCATTGAACCGGACGAGATTACGAAAGAATATGTTTCTTCCGCGCGCCGCTCTTCGCATATCACCCGTAAACCGGTTTATTTGTTTTCAGATAAAGATGCTAAATACGAGAAAATTTACGAATGGGATGTGTCAAAATTAGAGCCGCAGGTGGCTTGCCCGCATTTGCCTAGTAATGTTAAGCCGGTAGGCGCGTTAAAAGATATTAAACTAGATCAGGTTGTGATCGGCTCATGCACTAACGGCAGAATTACTGACTTAAGGCTTGCTGCTAAGCTATTAAAGAATAGAAAGATTAGCCCGGGATTACGCCTGATTGTTATTCCGGCTACGCAAAAGATATATTTAGAGGCGGTAAAAGAGGGTTTGGCGGAGATTTTTGTCAAGGCAGGCGGTGTATTTTCAACCCCGACCTGCGGTCCGTGTTTAGGCGGACACATGGGGATTTTGACTGAAGGCGAAACTTGCCTTGCTACCACGAATAGAAATTTTATCGGCCGCATGGGCAGCCCTAAGAGTTTTGTCTATTTGAGCAATCCGGCAGTTGCAGCAGCTTCGGCCATAACCGGAAGAATTACGCATCCTTAAGCAAATAAAATGATCATAAAAGGTAAAGTCCATAAATTCGGCGACGATATAAATACTGACGATATTATTGCAGCTAAGTATTTGGTTTCAGGGGATGCCAAAGAACTTGGCAAACATTGCATGGAAAGTATCAACCCGGATTTTGCTTCTAAAGTGCAGCCGGGAGATATTATCGTTGCGGGCAAGAATTTTGGCTGCGGTTCATCGCGCGAGCATGCGCCGTTAGCGGTTAAGGGTTGCGGGGTTTCTGCGGTAATCGCCAAGAGTTTTGCCGCGATATTCTTCCGCAATGCCATCAATATCGGACTGCCGTTTTTAGAGTTAGAGGATATAGAAAAGATATCTGAAGGTGATTCTCTCGAAATAGATTTAGCCAGGGGTGTTGTAAAGAATATTACCAAGAATCAATCTTATCAAACGCAGGCGTTTCCTGAGTTTTTGCAGAATATTGTTGAAGCCGGAGGGTTGATTAATTATGTCAGTAAAAACAGAAAGCACAAACCAGCAGCAGATTAGAGTTAATGTTCGTTGCATGGATGGTTCTTCGGCGATGGGCTATATTAATATCGGCTCCGGAGAGAATCTGGCAGATTTTATGAATGATCCCCGGAATGCTTTTGTAACCCTAAACGAAGCGGAGATATATTATGAAGCCCGCGAAGTTGCATCGTTTAAGTTAGTGCGTAGGGTGGCGGTAAGTAGGAAACCTAAGCTTATAATGCAAAAGGCATCTGTTGCGTGGTTGGAAGAGATATAGATTAAGGAGTGAAAAATGTATAAGATAGCTGTAATTCCCGGTGATGGTACAGGCCCGGAGGTTGTCCGCGAAGGCCTTAAAGTATTAAAAGCAGCAGGCAAGAAGTTTAAATTCGAATATGAAACTAAAGAGTTCGATTTTAGCGGTGCAAGGTATCTTAAAACCGGGAAACTTGTAGATGATGCGGATGTAGCGGAGCTAAAAAAGTATAACGCGATTTATCTGGGGGCAGTTGGCCATCCTGATGTCAAACCCGGCATACTTGAGGCTAACGTATTGCTTAAATTAAGGTTTGCTTTAGATCAGTATATCAATTTGCGTCCGGTTAAATTGTATAACGAAAAATTCTGTCCGTTAAAGGATAAAAAGCCCGAGGATATTGATTTTGTGGTAGTGCGCGAGAATTCCGAAGGGTTATATAAAGGTATGGGTGAATTTAAAGATAAGGGTACGAAAAACGAAGTTGCCATACAGATTTCTTACAATACGCGTAAAGGCGTTGAGCGTTGTATTAGGTATGCTTTCGAATATACCAGAAAGCGCAATAAAGATAAAAAGCTCACTCTTTGCGGCAAGACCAATGTTTTGACTTTTGCCTGGGATCTTTGGCAGAGAACATTCAATGAAGTAGCCAAAGAATACCCGGACGTGAAAATTGATTATGCCCATGTTGATGCAACAACCATGTGGTTTGTGAAGAATCCGGAGTGGTTTGATGTAATCGTAACCGATAATATGTTCGGTGATATTATTACCGATTTGGGTGCTATGGTCCAGGGCGGTATGGGTATTGCAGCCGGTGGCAATATTAATCCTGAGGGTGTTTCTATGTTTGAGCCTATCGGCGGGAGTGCTCCAAAGTATACCGGCCAGAACGTGATTAATCCGTTGGCTGCAATTTGCGCCGTAGGGATGCTGCTCGATAATATTGGCGAGACTAAAGCTGCGGAGTCAGTGGAAAAAGCAGCGATAAAAGTAACCCAAAATAAATTGAAATCGTTGGCTGCGGGTAAGATGGGATACTCGACTCAAGAAGTCGGAGATCTAGTCGTAGAAAATCTGTAAGACGCGAAAGGATTTTCATCATGAAAAAATATAATGTAGCAGTAGTGGGTGTTGGAGCGGTTGGTCTTGAAATGTTACGTGTTTTAAAACAGCGTAATTTTCCCGTCGGCCTGCTGCGGGTTTTGGCGCGTTCCGCGCGCGATATAACCGTTGACGGCCAGAAATATTCGGTAGAGGCAATATCGCCTGATAGTTTTGAAGGTATTGATTTTGCTCTCTTTGCCGGCACCGAAGGAGAAAAGGGTGCGGCAGTAACCTATGCTGCCGAAGCCAATAAAAGAGGAGCGGTAGTTATCGATAATGGTGCAGATTTTCGCATGGACCCCAAGGTTCCCTTGGTTGTCCCGGAAGTCAACGGTAGCGACGCTAAGAAGCACAAAGGAATAATTGCCAATCCTAATTGCTCTACCGTTCAGATGGTGGTGGCCTTATGGCCGATTTACAAGAAAGTCGGTATCAAAAGAATAGTTGTTACCACTTTGCAGGCATCATCCGGTGCAGGCAGGGGTGCGGTTGAGCAACTGAAGGAAGAGACAACTATTATTAGCGGCAGAGGATTTGAGAGCGTGCATGTAGAGGTAGAAAATAAATCTATGCCCCAGCAGTTAGCGCTTAACGTTTTCCCGCATATCGGAAGCTTTGTTGAGGATGACTATACTAACGAAGAATGGAAATTGGTGAAAGAAACACACAAGATTATGCATGATAATAAAATTAAGATTTCCGCGACTACCGTAAGAGTACCTGTGCGGACCGGGCATTCGGAATCTGTTTATATTGAAACCGCTAAAGCTATCGCGCCGGACAAAGTAAGGGCTTTATTGGCTAAGTCTGCGGGTATACTTGTGATAGATGATCCTAAAAAGAATCTTTATCCTATGCCTAAGGATGTTGAGGGCAGGGATGAGACATTCGTCGGCCGTATACGCAAAGACCCGTTTGTTAAAAACGGTCTCTGGCTCTGGGTTGTCGCTGATAATTTGCGTAAGGGCGCAGCCACCAATGCTGTGCAGATTGCCGAATGCCTAATTTCAAAATAACCATTGAATATGACGGCGCCAATTATGCTGGTTGGCAGGTGCAAAACGGCGTAAAAGCGCCGGGTAAGAAACGCAAACCCACGATTCAGGAAACGATAGAGAAAGTCCTGCGCAAGATTCTGCAGGAAGACATAAAGATAATCGGATCAGGAAGGACTGACGCCGGGGTGCATGCCTGGGCGCAGACGGCGAATTTTAACGCTAAAAGTAATATATCTCCGCGTAGATTGCAGTGGGCTTTAAACGGTAACCTTCCCGAAGATATCGTAATTACCGGAATAGAAAAATCAAAACTCGATTTTCATAGCCGTTTTAGCGCTCGGTCAAAACTCTACCGTTATTCTATTCTGAACCGAGGTTATCCTTCGGCACTTTTAAGGGATAAGGTTTATTTTTGTCATACGCCTCTGGATGTGGCGCTTATGTCTAGGGAAGCAAAAGCGCTTATAGGCAGGCACGATTTCAGGTCTTTTTGTGCTTCAGGTAGCGGCGCTAAAGATACGATCCGCCGCATAAAGAAGTTGGTTATTAAACGTATTCCTGCGAACTGCCAGCTACCAACTACTAGCTCAAAGGACCGTTCTCTGGTCGTCATTGACATCGAAGCGGATGGCTTCTTGTATAACATGGTACGCAATATCGCCGGTACGCTTATTGAGATAGGCAGGGGAAGGTTTCCTAAGGGTAGTTTAAGAAGAATATTGGAAGCCAAAGACAGAAAAGCTGCCGGGCCTGCGCTTCCTGCCTGCGGATTGAGCTTGTTAGAGGTCAGGTATTAAGATAAAAAAACATTTGACTAACTCAAGAAATATGGTATACTTTCTTTTCCTATGAAAAAGACATATACAGCCAAAAAAGAAGACATAAAAAGACAATGGTATCTTGTGGATGCTAAGGACAAGATATTAGGCAGGCTTGCAGCCAGAGTAGCTTCGATATTGCGCGGTAAGCATAAGCCTATATTTACCCCGTATCTTGATACCGGCGACGGAGTTATTGTTATTAATGCTGCCCAGATAAGGGTTACCGGCAGAAAGCTTAAGCAAAAAGTTTACCGCCGTTATTCCGGTTATCCGGGTGGATTACGCGAGGTATATTTAGAGGATATGCTGAAGAACCGCCCCGAAACAGTTATAAAGCTGGCGGTAGAACGCATGCTCCCAGGCGGGCCATTAGGCAGAGATACTATTAAGAAACTCAGGGTTTATGCTGATGATAAGCATGCGAATATTGCCCAGAAACCGATTGTATTAAAGGACTAAAATGAGCGAGAGAGTTGAATATAGAGCATTAGGTAGGCGTAAAGACGCCGTAGCGCGAATTAGGATTATGCCCGGCAAAGGCCAAATAGAAGTTAATACGCTTCCTTACGAAAAGTATTTTTTAAGAGAAACAGACAGAATTATTGTCACACAGCCGTTAAACATGACTAGCAATTTGAATAAATATGATATTATAGGTAATATTGCAGGTGGAGGTCTCACTGGCCAGGCAGGTGCTTTGCGCCTTGCTATTTCACGCGCATTGATGTTAGTGCAGCCCGATCTGAAGGATTTCTTGCGCAAGAACGGTTTCTTAACGCGCGATCCGCGTACTAAAGAACGCAAGAAATACGGACAGAAGGGCGCTCGCAAGCGCTTCCAGTGGACGAAGAGGTAATATGTAGTATGTAGTTGGTAGTTCGTAACTAGTAACTCGTAGGTAGATTAAAAAGAATCCCGCTGGAAAAAAGCGGGATTTTTTGTTTTTATGCCGTCGGGAGTCCGACGGAGAAATTACTTGACGAAGTATATATTTTAATCTAATATGTTCTTTACCCAAATAAAGGAGCAATAAATGATAAACGCAGGTGTTGTGGGTGCAACCGGTTATGCCGGCGAAGAGTTGATAAACATTATTTTAAGACATCCGCAGGTAAGACTGACTGACGTTTCCGCAAAAATAGACAAGCCCCAAAGTATCTCTTCGATATTCCCCAAATTCAAAGGCAGGATCGATTTAGTCTGCAAAGAACCAAATATAAAAGAAATTTCCTCTAAATGCGATGTGGTATTCTTAGGATTGCCGCATACTGTTTCTATGGATATTGTCCCACAACTTTTAAAAGCAGGTAAAAAGGTCATAGATTTAAGCGCTGATTATAGGCTGCAGGATACTAAGGTCTATGAACAATTCTATCATGCCAAGCATAAAGATAAGGCTAATATGGCGAATGCGGTCTACGGGTTGCCGGAGCTTTACAGAGAAAAAATCAGAGGCTCTAAGCTTATAGCTAATCCCGGCTGCTATCCGACGGTAAGTATTTTAGCCTTGGCGCCTTTGGCAGCCTTAGAAGCTATTGATACGGATTCTATAATTATCGATGCTAAGTCGGGAGTTACCGGTGCAGGCAGAAAGGCAGTTGAGTCCTTGCTTTTTGCCGAGATTGATGAAGACTTCAAGGCTTATAAGGTCGGAGTGCATCAACATACTCCTGAGATAGACCAGGAATTGTCCGGGTTAGCCGGCAAGAAAGTCAACGTAACCTTTACCCCGCATCTTCTGCCTTTAAATAGAGGAATATTGGCGACTATATACGTTAAGAAGGCTAAAGGCCGGGGCGTAAAGGGCAAGGCCATAGATTTGTATAAGAAATTCTACAAGAAGGAACCGTTTGTGCGCATAAGAGAAGAGGGGGATTTTCCCAGATTGAAGGATGTAGTCGGTACTAATTTCTGCGATATTTGTATTAAGGAAGACGCCAAGAATATAATAATAATCGCAGCTATCGATAATTTATTGAAAGGTGCTTCGGGCCAGGCAGTGCAGAATTTTAATATTATGTATAACTTCCCTGAGCAGACGGCATTATTATGATGAAGGTGTATAGAAAAGCGGTTTTGCCGTTATATTTTAAGGCGAGCGCGGTTAGCTGCGGTATAAAAAGATCAGGGAAGCCGGATTTAGCACTTCTTTATTCTATAGTGCCTGCTCATGCCAGTTGCCAGTTTACTTCCAATAAAATTCAGGCCGCCCCCATAAAATTGAATAAGAAATATTTAAAATCCGGCAGGAATTTTCAGGCCATCATTGTCAACAGCGGAAATGCTAATGCTTTTACGGGCAACACCGGAATTAAGGATGCCGAAGAAACAGCCAAAGCTGCAGCGGAGATTTTAAGCCTTAAGAAAAACGAGATTCTGGTAAATTCTACCGGTATTATCGGCAAAAGATTGCCCGTAGCCAATATAAAGAAGGCGATTGTTCCGTTAGCTAAAGGGCTTTCGGCTTACGGAATATCCTTGGCAAGCAGAGCGATAATGACTACTGATACTTTCAGTAAAGAAGTAACCGTAAAGTTTAATATAGGCAATAAAGTAGTCACTATTTGTGGTATAGCTAAGGGCGCAGGCATGATCGCTCCTGATATGGCCACAATGCTGTGTTTTATTCTTACGGATGCCGATATAACTAAGGGCGCGCTGGATAAAGCTCTGGATATCTGCGTGGATGATTCCTTTAATTGTATTACGGTTGACGGGTGCATGAGCACCAATGACAGCGTAATGGTTTTGGCTAACGGCGCAGCCGCCAACAGCACCATAGATAATAAGAAGAACTTTAACGTTTTTCTTGCGGCACTAAAAGTAGTTTGCGTTGAATTGGCAAAGCTTATTGTTAAAGATGGCGAGGGTGCTTCCAAGTTTATTAAAATAAGCGTGCATGCGGCAAGGAGCTTTAAAGATGCGAAGATGGCCGCTTTAAATATTGCCAATTCCAATCTTTTTAAGACTGCTGTCTATGGAGAGAACCCTAATTTTGGCAGGATTATCTCTGCGGCAGGCTCAAGTGGCGCGTTTGTAAAAGAACAAACCATTAAAGTAAAGGTGAGCCCGTTAGATAAAAGAGATATTAACGTAGATGTGTTTCTGGGAGTTGGTAAATCAAGCGCGACGGTTTATACTTCAGACTTGACGCCGGAATATATTAAGATTAATGCGGAGTATAATTGAGTTCGTAGTTGGTAGCTGGTAGTTCGTAGCAAAAGATTTTGCCTACGAGCTACGAACTAAGAACTACGAACTGCCGAACGGAGTGAGGCAATAATATGGAAGACGCAATCAGAAAAGCAGATGTTTTAATCGAGGCGCTGCCTTATATAAAAAGATTCCATAAGAAAAGTATCGTTATTAAATACGGCGGGAGTATCTTAGGGGATGAAAAAATAAGGCGCGGCGTGTTGGAGGATATAGTATTTCTTAACTTTATGGGATTGCGCCCTGTTTTGGTGCACGGCGGCGGCCCTAATATTAGCGACCGCATGAGGCAGAGCGGAATCAAAACCGAATTTGTAGATGGTATGCGCGTGACTGATGAGGCTACGTTAAATCTGGTTTCCGAAGAGCTTCAAAGTTTAAATGAGCTTATCGTAAATGAAATAAACGAGCTTGGGGCTAAGGCAGTGGGGCTAAACGGCAAAGACGGAGTAATACAAGCAGAGAAGAAAAAAGCCAAGATCGACTTAGGATTAGTAGGCAATATAATCGGCATAGACAGCGAATTAATAACCGATGAATTAAAGAAAGACAGAATAGCTGTTATTCTGCCTATGGGCAAAGGCAAAGATAAAAAAACTTATAATGTTAATGCTGATGAAGCAGCAGCTTGGGTTGCAGCCGGACTGGAAGCGGAAAAATTGGTTTTGTTGACTAATGTCAAAGGCATTATGCGCAATGCCGATGATCCGCATTCATTTTTGTCTACTTTGAGCGTAAAAGAAGCTGAGAGCCTAATTGAGGATGGCACTGTCCAGCAAGGGATGATCCCTAAGGTAAAGGCCTGTATCGAAGCCTTAAGCAGGGGAGTGAAAAAAACACACGTGGTTGATGCGCGCACGCCTCACGGCTTGCTCCTTGAGATTTTTACGGATCAGGGGATTGGGACGGAGATAGTTAAGTAGTTCATAGTTGATGGTTCACGGTAAAGGATTAAAGAATGAAGTTAGAAGAGGTTTTTAATAGTTATAAAGAGAATATATTAGCCACTTATACCAAGGTGCCGCTTGTTTTTACTAAAGGCAAGGGTTCCTGGCTCTGGGATATTCATAGTAAGAAATACCTGGATTTCTTTCCCGGGTGGGGCGTAGGGAATTTAGGCCACTGTCATCCGAAGGTAATGCAGGCGGTAAGAGACCAGGTCTCCAAGCTTATATTTATACCGAATAACTATTATAATATCCCGCAGGCAAAGCTGGCTAAGGAGCTTACTTATTGCCTGAAATACCCGGCAAAGATATTTTTCTGTAATTCCGGAGCAGAGGCTAATGAAGGCGCGATAAAATTCAGCCATAAGTTCGGCAAAGGAAGATATGAAATCATTACTTTTGAGAATTCTTTCCACGGCAGGACCCTGGCAGCTTTAGCGGCAACAGGGCAGAAAAAATATCAGGAAGGTTTTGCTCCTTTGCCGGAAGGGTTTAAGACGGTTAAATTCAATGATCTTGAAGCGCTAAGAAATGCCGTGACCGATAAGACAGTGGCAATAATGTTGGAACTTATTCAGGGCGAGGGCGGGATTAATGTTGCTACCAAAGATTTTGTTGCCGGTTTAAGAAAATTGTGCGATGAGAAAAAATTGCTTTTGATTGTTGATGAAGTTCAGACAGGAATCGGAAGGACCGCTAAGATGTTTGTCCACGAACATTACGGGATATCTCCGGACATAATGACCTTGGCCAAGGCCCTGGGTGGTGGTTTACCCATAGGTGTTATGGTTGTAAAGAAAGAAATCTCCGATACACTCGGGCCGGGAATGCATGCTTCGACATTCGGCGGAGGGCCCGTGATATGTAAAGCGGCGCTGGCTGTTTTAAAAGCGGTACAAAAAGAAAAATTGCTTACCAACGCCCAGAAAATGAGCGAATACTTGTTTACCAAGCTTAATGCGTTAAAAGATAAATACCCGGTGATTAAAGAAGTAAGAGGTATAGGGCTAATGGCCGGTGTAGAGTTAAATATTGAAGGTAAGGCAATCGTAGAAAAATGCCTGGAGAGGGGTGTTTTGATTAATTGCACTCATGATAAGGTGTTAAGGCTTATGCCGGCATTAAATATTACCAAAAAAGAAATCGATAAGGCACTTGGCGTAATCGATGAAGTAATGTCCCGCTCATAGTTATTAAATAATGAAGAGCGGGATCCCGCTGGAAGAATTGTAATTCGGCAGCGGGAAAGGATGAGGAGTGGAAATGCAAGATCTTATTTCGATAAAGGATTTAGGCCCGAAGGAAGTGCAGGATATTCTTAAGCTTACAGAGCAGTTAAAAAAGAATAAGTCTAAATTCAGTAAAGTTTTAGCGGGAAAAACCCTGGCTTTGATTTTTCAGAAACCATCCAATAGAACCCGCGTATCATTTGAAGTCGGGATGTACCAATTGGGGGGTAATGCCATATATCTTGCTCCCAACGAGATTAACTTAGGGGTAAGAGAATCTGTCGCGGATGTCGCTAAGACGCTTTCAAGATATGTTGACGCAATAGTCCTAAGAACTTTTGAGCATAAGAATGTTTTAGATTTGGCAAATGCCGCTGATATTCCCGTTATAAACGGTCTATCGGATTTCTCGCATCCCTGCCAGGCGTTGGCGGATGTGTATACGATTAAAGAGCATTTTAAGACTTTGAAAGGAATAACTTTGGCTTATGTGGGGGACGGAAATAATGTGTGTAATTCTTTGCTTTCCGCCGCAGCCAAGACAGGGTTAAGAACTCATGTGGGCTGTCCGGTAGGATATGAGCCGGACAAGAATGCGCTACAGGAATCAAAAGCCCAAGTTTTTAATAATGCTTTTGATGCAGTTAAGGGCGCGGATGTAATTTATACCGATGTCTGGACAAGTATGGGTCAGGAGGCAGAGGCGCAAGAGAGAAAAAATATATTCAAAGATTTCCAGGTAAACAAAAACTTACTTAAATCAGCCAATAAAAATGCTATTGTTATGCATTGTCTGCCGGCGCATAGAGGAGAAGAGATTACAGCGGATGCTATTGACAGTAAGGCTTCGGTAGTATTTGACCAGGCAGAAAACAGGATGCATGTTCAGAAGGCGATATTAATTAAATTATTAAAGGACAAAAAATGAAAAAAGTAGTTTTAGCTTATTCCGGAGGATTAGATACCTCTTGTATTGTAAGATGGCTTAAAGAGCAGGGATGGGAGATTATCTGTTTTGTGGCAGACCTAGGCCAGGGTTTAGGTAGCGGCGAGGATCTTGGCGCTATAGAAGATAGGGCTTTAGCTGCCGGAGCGTCAAAAGTTTACATACGGGATTTGCAGGAAGAATTTGTTAATGATTTTATTGTTCCGGCATTAAAGGCAAATGCGATATATGAGGGTAAGTATCTTTTGGCTACCGCGTTAGGCAGACCCCTCATTGCCAAACACCTGGTGCAGGTCGCGCATAAAGAAAAAGCCGATGCCGTAGCTCATGGCTGCACCGGAAAAGGCAATGACCAGGTAAGATTTGAGGTTACTGCCGGGATACTTGATCCAAAATTAGAGATTCTGGCCCCGGTGAGAACTTGGGAATTTAAATCCCGGGAAGAAGAAATTGAATATGCTCAAATGTACAACATTCCGATAGATGTTACCAAGAAGAAGCCCTACAGCATAGACAGAAATATCTGGGGCATAAGTATTGAAGCCGGAATCCTGGAAAATTTAGAGCAGGAACCGCCTGAGGATGCGTATATGATTACCAAGAGTCCGACAGGGGGTGCAACTTATCCTAAATATATAGAAGTATATTTTGAGAAGGGTGTGCCGAAGAAATTAGACGGTAAGTCTTACAAGTTAACTAATCTTATTGCGCATTTAAACGAAGTAGGCGGAGCGTACGGAGTCGGCAGGAGCGATTTAGTTGAAAATAGATTGGTGGGCATTAAATCGCGGGAGATTTACGAAGCGCCCGCTGCGACCATGCTTTATACCGCGCACAAAGAATTAGAGAGCCTGGTTTTAGACAGAGAATCCGCGCATTTTAAGGAGATGATTTCCCTTAAGTATTCCGAGATGATTTATTACGGACTCTGGTATTCGCCTTTAAAGGAAGCGCTGGACGGTTTCATCGAGGCAACGCAAAAGCATGTTACCGGTAGTATTAAACTTAAATTATTTAAGGGAAACTGTGTGGCAGTAAGCAGAAAGTCGCCGTATTCGCTCTATAAAAAAGAGTTAAGTACTTACGGTAAAGAGGATAAGTTTAATCAGAGCTTGGCCGAAGGATTTATCAAGATTTGGGGAATGCCGTATAAGAAATAGTTCATGGTTCTTGGTTCATAGTTCGTAGCTGGTAGTTCGTAGGAAAAGGATAAAAAATGGCTAAAAAATTATGGGGGAGTAGATTTTCTAAGAAGACGAACATATTGACGGATAGATTTACTTCTAGTATTTCTTTTGATCAAAGATTAGCTAAATATGATGTCTTGGGCAGTATCGCTCATGCCAAAATGCTTGGTAAGCAAAAGGTGATACCGTCTAAGGACGCCGCTTTGATTATACAGGGCCTTAAGAGTATTTTAAAAGATATCGAAAAAAATAAACTTAAAGTTAATCTTCGGGCTGAGGACATACATTCCAATATCCAGGATATACTTTTAAAGAATATTGGAGAAGCGGCAAATAAGCTGCATACTGCTAGGTCAAGAAATGATCAGATTGCCCTGGATATCAGGATGTATATAAAAGACGAGATAATCGCCTTGAAGGAATTGATTGTAGAGTTGCAGAGTTCTATTTTAAGGTTCGCCAAGAAGAATTCTAAGGTAATTATTCCCGGATATACGCATCTGCAGGTCGCGCAGTGTGTGCTTTTAGCGCATCATCTTTTGGCTTACATGGAGAGTTTGGGAAGAGATAAAGCGAGGCTTCAGGATTCATCCGAGAGAATCGATTCTATGCCGCTTGGGTCATGCGCTTTATCAGGCACCGGACTTGCTATCGATAGGGAGTTTGTAAGAAAAGAATTAGGTTTTAAGAGTGTTACCGAAAACAGCATCGATAGCGTAAGCGACAGAGATTTTATTGTTGAAGTATTGGCTGATCTTTCCATGCTTTCCGTGCATCTTTCCCGGATAGCCGAAGACCTGATTTTATGGGCGACTAAAGAGTTTAGTTTTATCGATATCGATTTTTCTTTTTGTACCGGCTCAAGCATCATGCCGCATAAGAAGAATCCCGATGTCCTGGAGTTAATCCGGGGTTCGGTAGGTAAAATCCAGGGGGACCTTTCAAGCGTGTTGATTATGATGAAGGGCTTGCCTTTGTCTTACAACAGGGATTTACAGCTGGATAAGCCGCCGCTTTTTGACGCGGTGGATACGGTAAAAGACATATTAGAGATATTTATCGCGCTTTTCGGGAATATCATTGTAGAAAAAGAAGCCATTGCTGCGAAATTAATGGATGAGTCTTTGTTTTCCGTGGATGTTGTTGAATATCTGATTAAAAAAGGCGTTTCCTACAGGCAGGCACATGATGTAGTGGGTAAAATGGTCAAAGATTGTTTGGATAAGGGTAAGAAAATATCTGCCTTGAGTAATGAGGAGCTAAAAAAGTTCTCTTCTAAATTAGAGCCTGATGTTAAAAGGATATTAAATGCCTGGGCTTCGGTAAGCTTGAAGAATTCTTATGGCGGGACTAGCCCGAAACTGGTAGAGAAACAGCTTAAGAGATGGAGTGCTAAATTAAATGCATGAGTTTAAATATATAAACAATGATTTTTGCTGTGAACAGATAAAAATTGAGGATCTGGTAAAGAAGTTCGGTACGCCGCTTTATGTCTATAGCTACCATACCTTGATTGATCATCTTATGAAGCTAAGAAATGCCTTTAGCTCAGTTAATCCGCTTATATGCTATTCGGTAAAAGCAAATTCAAACTTGGCCATACTCAGAGCGCTTGTGGATAAGGGAGCTGGCCTGGATATTGTTTCAGGTGGTGAGTTGTTTCGGGCGGTTAAAGCCGGCTGCCGGCCTGAGAAAATAGTCTATGCCTCTGTGGGTAAGACAGACAAAGAAATAGAAGAGGCTATACGTTTAGGAATATTATTCTTTAATGTTGAATCACTCCCTGAGCTTGAGAATATCAATCGTATCGCCAAAAAGCTCAATAAGACTACGCGCGTGGCTATACGCATAAACCCGGATGTGGAGCCCAAGACGCATAAATTTATTACCACCGGAAAGCTGACTAATAAATTCGGCATAGATTTGCATAGCGCTAAGCAGATTCTCTTGATGCGCAGAGGTTTTTCAAATGTAGAGATCGCCGGGCTGCATATACATATCGGTTCGCAGATTACCGAACCCACACCGTTTATAGCAGCGATAACTAAGGTAATAAAGTTTATCAAAGAGCTGGAGAAAGAAGGCATAAAACTTGAATATTTAAACATTGGCGGCGGATTAGGCATTATTTACAACCATGAAACGCCCCAGACTGCGGATAATTTTGCCCGTAAAGTATTGCCATTATTGAAAAAGATAAAATTAAAGATTATTATGGAGCCGGGCAGATTTATTGTCGGTAATGCCGGTGTTTTGGTAGCAAAAGCTTTATACGTTAAATCAACGCCCAAGAAAAAGTTTGTGATTATTGATGCGGGGATGAATGATTTAATCCGCCCCGCGCTTTACGGCGCGTATCATAATATAGTTTCATTACATACGGCGGGCAAGACACGACACACGACTGACAAAGTAGATATCGTTGGCCCGATATGCGAAAGTGGAGATTTTCTGGCCAAAGACAGAATGATGCCTAGGGTTAAAGAAGGCGATTACCTGGCGGTTATGGGCGCAGGCGCTTACGGCTTTAGCATGTCCAGCAACTATAATTCCCGGCGCAGGCTTGAGGAAATATTGGTAGTTAAGGACCGGTTTTTTACCATAAGAAAGAGAGAGGGCTACGAGGATTTGATACGCAATGAAATAATCCCGCCCTTTTTATTAGGATTATAATATGAATAAAATCGAGTTCACTAAAATGGTGGCATCGGGCAATGACTTCGTGGTTATAGAGGGTCACAAAGTCACAAAGTCACAAAGTCACAAAGCTTTGGCAAAGCAAGTTTGCGATAGGAAATTCGGCATAGGTGCCGATGGCATGCTGGTCTTAGAAAAATCAAAGGTTGCGGATATACGTATGCGCATTTTTAATGCCGACGGTTCAGAGGCTGATATGTGCGGTAACGGAGCCAGGTGCGCGGCTCTATATATGGGTAAAAAGAAATTAACCCTGGAAACTAAAGCCGGGATAATTCACGCTGAAGTCCGCGGCGATAACGTAAAAATAAGATTAACCGAACCTAAGGATATAAAATTAGGCGTAGCCGTTAAATTGAATAACCGCACACTCAAAGTAAATTTTATTAATACCGGAGTTCCGCATGCGGTTATTTTTGTCGACGGACTTGGGAAAATTAATGTCGATAGTTTAGGTAGGCAGATCCGTTATCATAAAGCATTTGCTCCGCAGGGGACAAACGTAAATTTTATTGAAGTGTTAGATAGCAACTCCATAAAAATAAGAACCTACGAGCGCGGTGTGGAGGCTGAGACTTTGGCCTGCGGCACCGGAAGTACCGCTTCAGCCTTAGTGTTGGCACTAAGCATTAATGCGGGGAATAGAGTGAATGTGCATACTAAGAGTGGAGAAGTATTAAAGGTATATTTTAAGAAAGATAACCATAAATTCAACGATGTCTGGCTAGAGGGCCGGGCTGGAATAGTCTACAAAGGAGTATACAATGTTTAAAGGCTCAATTGTAGCCATAGTTACGCCTTTTTTAAATGGCAAGATTGATGAAAAGAAATTAAGGGAATTAATATATTTTCAGATTAAAAACGGAAGTTCCGGAATCGTTCCCTGCGGCACTACCGGAGAATCTGCGACGCTTAATTTCGAAGAGCATGACCGGGTAATCGAGATCACCATCGACCAGGTTAAAAAAAGAGTTCCGGTTATCGCCGGCACAGGCTCTAATTCTACCGAAGAAGCTATAATGTTGACAAGGCATGCTGAGAAATCCGGGGCAGACGCATCTTTGCAGGTTTCGCCTTATTATAACCGGCCCACGCAAAAAGGTTTGTATGAGCATTTTAAAGCCGTTGCCGATTCGGTTAGAATTCCGATAATCCTTTATAATATTGCCGGTCGCACAGGCGTCAATATCGAGTCGGAAACAATCGCCAGGCTGGCTGTTGATTGCAAAAATATCGTTGCCGTAAAAGAGGCTTCAGCTAATTTAGATCAGATGTCGCGCATAAAGTCTATCTGCCCGCCGGATTTTATTTTGATGTCCGGAGATGACAGCCTGACTTTGCCTATTTTAAGTATCGGCGGTACGGGCGTAATATCGGTTGTGGCTAATATTGTCCCCAGAGATGTTGCCGACATGGTCGGTGCTTTTATAAAAGGCGATATTAAAAAAGCGCAAAGCCTGCACTACAAATTATTGCCCTTAACCAAAGCGCTTTTTATCGAAACCAATCCTATACCGGTGAAGACCGCTATGGGGCTTTTAGGTATGTGCTCTGCGGATTTAAGACTGCCGATGTGTTCGATGATGCCGGAGAATTTAGAGAAGTTAAAAAAGGCGTTGAGGGATTACGGGTTATTAAAGTAAAAACTAGGGGACGGTTCTATTTTTTTCTAAATAGAACTAGCAGCAAAAATAGAGCCGTCCCCCCGTTTCTAAGGAGTATCTATGATTAAACTTGGGGTAGCCGGTGTTTGCGGAAAAATGGGCAGGCGGATATTTGAAATTGCATCTTATGATAAGGACTTCGAGATTGCCTTAGCCTTGGAAAGAAAAGGTATTCCGCAGATAGGTAAAGAATTAGGTAAAATAAAGATTTCATCCAGCCCCGACGGAATGTTTTTGATAGATGTTTTTGTCGATTTTACTTCAGCCGAAGGCGTGGATGCAAATTTAGATTACGTGGCGCGTTATAAAAAGCCGCTTGTTTTAGGCACGACGGGATTAAGCGATGCCCAGATAAAGAAAGTCGAAGAGGTCTCGCATGTTGTTCCGGTTGTTTTCTCGCCGAATATGGCCGTAGGCGTGAATGTCTTGTTCGGAATGCTGCCTGAAATAGCCAAAAAACTCGGTCCCGATTACAGTATCGAGATTGTAGAAGCGCACCATAAGTCAAAAAAAGATGCGCCTTCAGGTACAGCTAAAAAGTTTGCACAGATTTTAGCGGATGTCACCAAAAAAGAGATTCCGGTTCATGCCATACGCTTAGGCGATATTCTCGGGGATCACACCATTATTTTCTGCGGGAATTCCGAGCGTATCGAAATAAAGCATCAGGCGCATTCGCGTGATTTATTTGCCGTGGGTGCGTTAAGAGCGGCAAAATGGATATTTAATAAGCCTGCGGGATTGTATTCAATGCAGGATGTGTTGAAGTAGTTCATAGTTCTTGGTTCATGGTTCATAGTAAAAAGGACAATGCTATGTTTAAAGTTTCGAAAAAGCTGGAAGCGTTGCCGCCATACCTGTTCTTAGAAATTGATAAGGCAAAGCGTAAAGCCCGCGCAGAAGGACGGGATATTATTGACTTAGGAATAGGTGATCCCGATCAACCTACGCCAAAGTATATAATTGAGGCATTGTATAAAGCAGCGCAGGATCCTTCTACGCACCGTTATGCGCTTGATCAGGGTATGCCGGCCTTGCGTCAGACAATAGCAGGATGGTATAAGAGGCGTTTTGATGTGAGCCTTAATCCTGGAACCGAGATTTTGCCTTTAATCGGCTCAAAAGAAGGCATCGCGCATTTTCCTCTGGCATTCTTAAATAATGGCGATTATGCTTTAGTGCCTGATCCGTGCTATCCGCCTTATAAAGGCGGCACTATTTTTGCCGGAGGCAAGCCATACCTTATGCCGCTTTTGGCAGAAAATGCTTTTTTACCGGACTTAAAGAAGATTCCTCCAAGTATCCTTAAGAAAGCCAAAATAATCTTTATTAATTATCCTAATAATCCTACCGGCTCAACCTGCGAAATGGATTTTTATGATTGGGTTGTTACTTTTGCCAAGAAACATAAGCTTATAGTAATTTCGGATTTGGCCTATTCGGAAATGGCATACGATAATTATAAGCCGCGGAGTTTCCTGGAAGCCGATGGGGCAAAAGATGTAGGCATAGAATTTCATTCTTTGTCAAAAACATACAACATGACCGGATGGCGCGTGGGTTGGGCTTGCGGAAACCATGAGTTAGTCGCAGGGCTTGCTAAGGTAAAGTCAAACGTTGATTCCGGAATATTTACCGCTATACAATTCGCCGGAGTGGCGGCCTTAGAGGGGCCCCAGGAGTATGTGCAGGATATGTGCGCGTTGTATCAACAGAGGCGTGACGTATTGGCTGGCGGGTTAAATACTCTGGGATGGAAAGTTTCACCTCCTAAGGCGAGTTTCTATGTTTGGATAAGAATTCCGCGTAAAACCGATTCTATAAGTTTTTCTAAGCTTTTGTTGGATAAGGCCAATATCATTGCCACTCCTGGAGTAGGCTTTGGTAAACACGGCGAAGGCTATATACGCATGGCGCTTACAGTTTCTAAGGAACGCATTAAAGAGGCGATTGAACGGTTACGCAAGGTTAGTTAGGAGTTAGGAGTTGGGAACTATCTCTTATATAGGTATAGGTTCTAATTTAGGAAATAGGCGTAAGAATATAGAACGGGCAATTAAGAGTATTGACAGATTGAAAGACACAAGCGTAATAAAAACATCTAGAATTATTGAAACCGAACCCGTAGGATTAATTTCCCAGGGTAAATTTCTTAATGCTGTATTAAAAATATCCACGAATTTTCCTCCCAGGACATTACTTGGCAATCTTCAGAAAATAGAAAGGCAATTAGGCCGGCCGAATAATCACGCACGCAATAGCCCCCGTACCATAGATTTGGACATTTTATTTTACGCAGACGAATTGATAAATACCAAGGATTTACGCGTACCGCATCCGCGTATAGGAGAGCGGGAGTTTGTAATTAAGCCGTTGCTGGAAGTTATATGAAAGTAATCAGCAGTCCAAAACAAATGTCTGTTAAGAGCCATACACTTGCGCTTAAAGGTGAGAAAATCGGTTTAGTTCCCACTATGGGTGCATTGCATGACGGGCATTTGAGTCTTATCTGTCAGGCGCGTAAAGATAATGATATTGTCGTGGTAAGTATTTTTGTTAATCCCATGCAATTCGGGCCTAAAGAGGATTTCAGGCGTTATCCTCGTCCGATAAAAAATGATTTAATGCTTTGCCGTAAAGCAGGCGTAGATTTTGTTTTTCACCCCCAACCCGGGATTATGTTTCCTAAAGGGGTTAAGTCTTGCGTAGAGGTAAAAGATTTAAGCGATAAGCTTTGCGGTAAACACAGGCCAGGGCATTTTGCCGGCGTAACAACCGTGGTGGCCAAACTATTTAATATAATACAGCCTAATGTTGCTTATTTTGGCCAAAAGGATGCCCAGCAGGCCATAATTATTAATAAAATGACAGAGGATTTAAATTTTCCTGTTAAAATAAATGTTATGCCTACATTACGCGGAAAAGACGGTTTGGCTATGAGTTCGCGCAATATTTACCTAACAACCCAAGAAAGAACAGATGCCCTAGCCTTATCTCAGGGCCTTAACTTAGCAGCAGACCTGATTAAATGCGGCATGAGGGATGCCGATAAGATCATAGCTGAGATTAGGCGTTTGATAAAAAAAAGAAAGAGCGCAAAAATCGATTATATTTCTATTGTTGATTTGGATAATCTTAATCCGGTGAAACGGATATCCGGAAAATGTTTATTGGCACTTGCGGTGCATACAGGAAAAACGCGCCTTATTGATAACGCAGTTGTAGGTTAAAAAATAAAGTTTAGCTTGTAGTTCGTGGTTCGTAGCTTGTAGGTACAACTTTTCCTACGAACTACCAGCTACCAACTACGAACTATTCGGATCATTATGATTAAGAAACTAAAAATAGGAATTGTCGGGTGCGGGGCAATAGGAAGTTCTCTGGCCAAGTTCGTTAAGCATGATTTATCCAAGAGTGCGGAATTGGCGGCTATTTATGACGTCGATAAGAATAAATCAGCGCTTATCAGCAAAAAGCTGTCGGTTAATAGCCTGGAGCAATTGATTAAGAAAGCCGATTTAGTTATCGAGTGCGCATCTGCGCGCAGCTCATGGGGTATTGCCAAAGCTTCTTTGTCCGCAGGCAGGGATGTCATGGTAATGAGCGTCGGTGGCTTAATCGATTATTATCGTCAACTGCGTAGTTTAGCTAAATTGCATGAAGCCAAGGTTTATATTCCAAGTGGAGCCATTTCCGGAATAGACGCTTTAAAGGCAGCAGGATTAGACAAAATCGATAGCGTAATTATTACTACACGCAAGAACCCTTTGTCTTTCAGGGGCGTAAAATTCGTAGAAACCAAAGGTATAAAGTTAGATAAAATAAAGAAAGATATGGTATTATTCTTCGGTCCTGCGAAAGAGGCAGTAAAGTATTTTCCCCAGAATATAAACGTAGCCGCGGTTTTAAGCCTTGCCGGTATTGGCCCAGATAAAACGCAGGTTAAGATAATTGCTTCACCGAAGGTGCATAAGAATATCCATGAGATTACAATAAAATCCAGGGCAGCGAATATTTTTACGCGCACCGAGAATATCCTGCATCCGGATAATCCTAAGACGAGTTTTTTGGCAGTCTTAGCAGCCGTAGCTACGCTGAAGCAGATTATAGAGCCGATTTATATCGGCACGTAATAAAAATTTTGAAGCGGAAGGAGGTGATTCTAGATATGGCACAGAAAATAGCGAAGGTAGGAATTAAGAGAGAAAAAGGTTACCTCTATTATGTTGACAAGCAAGGTGATGTTTCCTGCGCAAAAATGGCACGGGGTGCAAAGAAAGGCGGTTCCCCTAAGAAAGTAGCCAAGTGCGGAGTGAAGAGAAAAGAGGGATATCTTTATTTCGTTGATAAGCAGGGTGACGTTTCCTGCGCAAAGATGAAGAGAGGCGGCAAGAAAAAGAAATAAGCACGCTATAAACATGGCCCCCGTCCTTGCTATAATTCAATATTGTAGTAAGGACGGGGTTTCTCGGTATAATCCTAATTTTATTATGGAAGACAAAATTATTATCAGGGGTGCCAAAGAGCACAACCTCAAGAATATAAACCTGGAATTCCCGCGTAATAAACTTATTGTTGTTACCGGGCTTTCGGGTTCAGGTAAGTCCAGTCTTGCTTTTGATACTATCTATGCCGAAGGCCAGCGCCGTTATGTTGAAAGCCTCTCCAGCTATGCCCGTCAATTCTTAGAACAGTTGCAGAAACCGGATGTTGAATATATCGAAGGGCTTTCTCCGGCGATCGCCATTGAACAAAGATCTGCCGGAGGAAATCCGCGTTCTACGGTAGCTACTCAGACTGAGATATATGATTATCTAAGGCTGCTCTTTGCCCGTATCGGCAAAATAAAATGTTTTCAATGCGGGAGTCCTATAGAAAGGCAGAGCTCTCAGGAAATAATCGATAGGATTATGCGTCTGCATCCCGGCACAGAGATACACGTATTGGCTCCGATAATCCGCGGAAGAAAGGGTGAATACCGTGACATCTTTACTCAGGTTCAAAAGTCAGGTTTTACGCGTGTGCGCGTTGACGGTAAAATTTACGAACTGCCCGTAAAAATAAAATTAGAGAAATATAAATCACATAATATCGAAGTGCTGGTGGACAGGCTGATTTTAAAGCCTGAGGCACAAAGCCGTATCACCGATTCAATAGAAACTGCTCTTAAGATTGGCAAAGGAACGGTAATTATTTCTCCAAGCTCTAAAGTTAATAATGCAAACCCCGAAATGGTTTTTAACGAGCAATATGCCTGCAGTAAGTGCGGCATAAGTATTGCCGAAGTAGAACCGCGCGTTTTTTCGTTCAATTCTCCCTATGGGGCATGTCCTTCCTGTAATGGCTTAGGCACAAAATTTGAATTTGATTCGGATTTGGTAATTCCGGATAGAAATAAGTCTATAAACGAGGGCGCCATTGCTGCCTGGAAGCGCGGCGGAAGAGGGTACATGCTCTATTACCGTTGGCTCATACGCGAACTTTCCTATAAGCTTGGATTTGATTTAGATACGCCTTTTAAGAAATTAAGTAAGCAGATACAAAAAGCTATATTGTACGGCACCAAGGAAGAAGTCGGCAATAAGCCTTTTGAGGGGGTTATCCCGCATTTAGAGAGATTGTTCCATCAGACCGAAAGTAATTATTTAAAAGAAGAAATATCCAAGTTTATGTCAACTTTGCCCTGTCCGGATTGCGCCGGAGCACGGCTTAAGAAGGAGAGCCTGGCAGTTACTATAAATAATAAAAATATCTGGGAAGTAACGCAGATGTCGGTAAAAGAAGCTTATAGTTTTTTTACAGGGCTAGAGCTCAGTGAAAAAAAAAGATTTATCGCACGCTTGGTGTTAAAAGAGATAACGCAAAAGTTAAAGTTCTGTATAGATGTAGGCTTGGAATATCTGACTTTAGAAAGAAAGAGTTCTACGCTTTCCGGAGGAGAAGCGCAGAGGATACGCCTGGCTACACAGGTCGGCTCAGGGTTAGTAGGCGTGCTTTATGTGCTTGATGAACCTAGTATCGGTTTACATCAAAGAGATAATGCTAAATTAATAGCAACCTTAAAATCTTTGAGGGATTTGGGCAACACCTTGATTGTCGTTGAGCACGACGAGGCTACTATTCGTTGCGCAGATTATGTCGTGGATTTAGGCCCAGGAGCAGGCAGGCATGGAGGTAAGGTAATTTTTGCCGGAGGAAAAGAAGCATTGCTAAAGGACGAGCATTCGCTTACCGCTAAATACTTAAGGAAAGAGCTGGAAATAAAATTGCCCTTATCCAGGCGTGATTGGCGCAATAAGAAATTTCTTGAGATTAAGGGTGCGCGGGAACACAATCTTAAGAACATAGACGTAAAGTTTCCTCTTGGAGTTTTTATCTGCATTACAGGCGTTTCCGGATCCGGAAAATCGACGCTCATGGATGATATATTTTACCGCGCCTTGGCTAAAGAGTTATACAAGTCTAAAGAGAAACCTGGAGCGCACGATAAGCTTATTGGTGCCGGATTAGTAGATAAAGTTATTGTGGTGGATCAGTCTCCCATTGGGCGTACGCCGCGTTCAAACCCGGTGACTTATACGGGGGTATTCAGTCATATCCGCGATATCTATAGTAAACTTCCGGAGGCAAGAGTACGCGGATATAAGCCGGGAAGATTCTCTTTTAACGTCAAGGGCGGACGCTGCGAAGCCTGTGCCGGAGACGGGATTAAGAAAATTGAGATGCATTTTCTCTCCGATATCTATGTTAAGTGCGAAGTTTGTAAAGGCAAAAGATTTAATGATGCTACATTAGAAGTTAAGTTTAAGGGAAAGTCTATTGCCGATGTTTTAGATATGACGGTTGAAGAAGGTTTAGATTTATTCGGAAATATTCCTCAGATAAGAAATTCCCTCACTTATTTATATGATGTAGGGCTAGGGTACATACAATTAGGCCAGCCCGCGACTACTTTATCGGGTGGCGAGGCGCAGCGTATTAAGTTGTCTTCAGAGCTGAGCAAGCGTTCTACCGGCAAGACCCTTTATATGCTTGACGAACCTACAACCGGCTTACACTTTGCGGATGTGCAAAAGCTGCTTGCTGTGCTAGAGCGGCTTGTGGATAAGGGTAATACCGTAATTGTAATCGAGCATAATCTTGAGGTTGTCAAATGCGCGGATTATATTATTGACTTAGGGCCTGAGGGCGGGGATAAGGGCGGTGAATTGGTGGCGGCAGCCAGCCCGGAAGAGTTGGTTAAGATTAAGAATTCCTATACCGGGCAGTTCCTGAGAAATGTGTTGAACGGCAAGTAGAGTGGTGATATAGTTTTAATTATTATGACAAATTTCAAGTCGAAGTTTATTACAGTTATATTTCTTTTGTTTGCTATTCTCGGCTACGGGCTATCGGCTGTCAATTGTGAGTTATTTGCTCAAAGCGACAAAGAAGATGAAGCTTTATTCGTCGCTAAGAAGGCGTTTGAAGACGGATTCTATGAGGTGAGTGTCGGACTCCTGGAGCGTTTCTTAGCCACCTATCCTAATTCCCCCAAATCTAGCGAAGCAGAGCTATTGGTGGGCGAGTGTTATTTTCACCAGAATAAATTTCTTGAGGCGCTAAAGAAGTTCGAGGAGCTATTAAATAAGCCGCAGGCCAGCGGTATAAAAGATGCGGTTTTGTATTGGATAGCCGAGGTGCACTTCAGGGGGAATGCCTTTACTCAGGCAGCAGATTACTACAAGAAGGTAGTTGAAGAATTCCCTAAGTCAGCATATGCCCCGGCGAGTTTGTATTCTTTGGGATGGTGTTTATTTCAGGATGGCAAATTTAAAGAGGCCCTAAGTTATTTTAGATCCATAGAGGAAAAGTTCCCCAAAGAGCTTCAGGTTCAAGATTCCTCTTTTAAAATTATCGAATGTTTGTACAATCTTAAAGATTACAGCGCTATTATAGATAAGGCTAAAGCATATCTGAAGAAATACCCCAAAGATAATGCCAAGGCGGTTTATCTTTATTTTTATCTGGGGGAGGCTGATTATTATCTGAACAATTTCAGCGAAGCGATAGACAATTATGCTAAAGTTCTTTCGGCAACTGACGACAAAAAAATGCAGGCATTATCAAGGCTTGGTATCGGCTGGTGTAATTTAAAGCTTAAGAAATACAAAGAAGCCGAAGAGGGGTTTTTAAAAGTGAAACCGGAGAGTTTAGAGAAAAGAAGTTTGGACGTTTTGCTTTTGGGCAGGGCTATATTGTATTCCGAGACTTCGCAATTTTCTCAGGCACAAAATACTTATAATGATTTGCTGCGCGCTACTAGCGACCCTCAGGTTATCGTGCAGTCTTATTTAGGCAAAGCAGACGCACTTTACAGTACGGGTGAATATAAGGAAGCTATAAATAATTACAAAGAGGGGCTAACCCGTATTAGTCCTGATGCGGGTATCCCGCAAGATATCGTTGATAAACTTCGTTATGGCTTAAGCTGGGCATATTTAAAAGACGGAGATTTTAAGGAAGCTATAAGCGAATTTCAGAAATTGGTCCAGCGTACGGAAGACAAGATATTTAAAGTTTCCGCGCTCTGCCAAATAGGTGATGCTTATCAGGATTCCGGAGATTACGATAAGGCAGTGCAGGCTTATGACCAGATATTAAAGGACTATCCTGATAGTTTCTATGGCGATTATGTGCAGTATCAGCTGGGAGTAACGCTGACAAAAATGCATAATTACGACGGGGCGATCATGGCTTTTGCGGTATTAAAGAAAAACTTTCCGGATTCAAAATTATTAGATGATGGTTATTATGCTTTGGGTTTGGCATATTTCCAGAAGGAGGATTACGCCTCAAGCAAGGATATATTCGAGAAATTCAGATCCGGTTTTAAAGAGAGTAGCTTAAGGCCGCAGGGGCTCTATCTTTTAGGTACGAGCTTGTATAACTTAGGTAAATATAACGAAGCCATAGAGGTGTTTAAAGATGTTTCGCGCTCCTATGCGCAGGATACAGAAATTACCCAAAAGGCGGAATATGAGATAGCCGATTGTTATTATCAGATGGGCAATGAGGCTGAGGCTATGGCAAGATTCAGGGCGTTGCGCTCAAAGTATCCCGATTCTAAACTTACTGCCGAAGTGATATGGTGGTTAGGGGAATATTATTACCGGCATAATGACCTTAATATGGCACGCAGGTATTTTTCTTCCATTATAAACGATTTTCCGGCAAGTAATTTGGTTGTTTCGGCATATTATGCCTTGGCATCGACTTACCAAAACGAATCGGAATATCAGCAGGCAATAGACAATCTGGAGAAAGTGATCGAATTGGATAATTCAGATTTAGCTGCTGCTGCTGCCGTTGGTATTGCGGATGTATATGTAAAACAAGGCAGGCCGGATAAAGCGCTCGGTACCTATAAAGACACGATATCACGCCACGGCAACCTTAGCTATCTGATTTATCCTAAGATGGCTGATGTTTACGCAAAAATAAAAGAATACGCTTCTGCATTGGAGTTATATAAAAAGAGTCTGGATTTAGTTCCGGTAAAGGAAATGGCGGATATACAATTTAAAATAGCCGAGACAACAGAAGCTAAAGGCGATACTAAGGAGGCAGTCGAACAATATCTTAAAGTGGCCTATCTCTATTCGGAGAATAACGGATTAGCTATTAAGGCGCTGTTAAGAGTGGCTTCTATCTATGAAGATCAGGAAAACTTTAAGGAAGCAACTTCTATATACAAAAAGATAATTTCCATGAATACCCAGGAAGCAAAATATGCCCAGGAGAGAATAGATTGGATCAGAAAGAATGCGAAATAAGGAGGGATAGATGGATTTGTATCATATGAGCCTTTGGAAAGTATTCTTAGCAGGCGGCCCTGTTATGTGGCCCATACTTTTATGTTCTATATTTGCCTTGGCGATCTTAATAGACAAATTTTTTCATCTGCACCAGATAAGAATTAATACCCAGGAATTTCTCAATACCATACTCGGTAAAATGAAACGTCATGAAACTAAAGAGGCATTGCAGATATGCGATAGTACCAATAGCCCTGTTGCCCGTGTTTTGAAAGCAGGCATCTTGAAGTATGACCGTTCAAGGGCGCAGATTCAGGAGGCTATAGAGGATGCTTCTTTGTATGAGATACCACGTCTGGAGAAAAACCTTCCGGCCCTGGCTACCATTGCGCATATATCGCCTCTTTTAGGGCTGTTAGGGACGGTTACGGGCATGGTAAGATGCTTTCAGACTATACAGGCTAAAGCAGCATCTTTGCATCCTGTATCTCCGGGAGACTTAGCAGGAGGCATATGGGAGGCTCTGCTTACTACCGTAGCCGGTTTAATTGTAGCTATACCGACTTTTGTTGCTTACAATTATTTAGTTCATCGCGTAAATAACCTTATTTTGGATATGGAAAAAGCGGCTACGGAATTCGTTAATTTCCTGACCGAATAACAGGGGAGTAGGCAATGAGATTTAAAAGGCATATGAAATTAGAGCATGGGCTACGTCAAATTGATATAGCGCCTTTAATTGATGTGGTTTTTCTGCTATTGATATTTTTTATGCTTACTTCCAGTTTTGTAGTACAGCCCGGCATAAAGATAAATTTGCCCAAAGCAGTTACCAGTGAAGTCGTAAACCGCGAAAGCATAGAATTAGTTGTATCGGGAGAGAATGTGGTTTATTTAGGTGGTAAGGTTATAACTATGGATGAGTTAAATAAATTGTTTAAACAGACATCTGGAAGAAAGCAGTCGGTACTCATTAAGTCCGATAGGCGCGCTTCGCTTGGCAGAGTTGTAGAAATTTGGGACATGTGTAGGAATTTAGGTATAGCCCAGGTAAATATTGCCACAAATCAGGAATGAAAAAAGTTTTTAATAAAAGTATATTATTTTCTTTGCTGGGGCATCTGACTCTGTTTAGTTTATTTAGTTTTTCTTTCGGTAACAGGATGCCTACCGCAGATTACGCGCCAGTTGCTTTTTGGGGTGATTTTTTGCGTAATGCAGACATGGTGCCCGCGAAATCCGCGGCTATTAACACTAGAAGAGGAAATGTCTTTATTTTGCGCAAACCCCCCAAGAGATCTGCGGAAGTTCTGGCGCCATATTTTAAACCCGCTGTTGCCTCGGTAGCCAGTTATGATAAGGTTCCTTTCGTGCCTAAAGAGCATTTATCTGTTGAGCGCATCGTCAAAAAAGAGCCCGTAGTTATGCTGTATCCGCCGTTACCGACGCATTTTCTGCTTTATTTTCAGAATAGGCAGGCAGTGCATATAGAACTTATGTTCGATATAGTTTCAGGCGAAAAGATAAACGCAATCAACATTAAAAGAAAGATATCTTCCGGTAATCTGGAAGCTGATCTTTTGACGATGCGTTACATAAGCCATTACCTGTTTATCCAGCAATCAGGTTTTCCCCGCGACACTTGGCAAACGGTAAAGATCGATCTTTCCACAAAAAATGATTAGCAATGATTAGCATAGATTTTTCTATAGCTATAGCCTTGTATCTTATTTTGGTTACGGGGGCAATATTAGTTATATGGTTTTTTGCTAAGGCGCGCAAGCGCAAGGACCTGTCTTTAGACCCACGTTTTATATGGTACTGTTCGGTATGCACCTATACCTACATTAACACCAAAGAAGAAGTAATATCGGTTTGTCCGCGTTGCGGTAGTTACAATAAAAAATAAGTGATATGTTCGAACTTACCCTTGACACGAATACGATGATGTCTTTAAATCCGAATCTTACGTGTCAAGGGTTAATTCGCAGACGCCGGTTAGTATCTAATAGCAGCGGATATAATTTACACTGCTTTGCAGCGTAAATTATCTGCTCATTAAATAGTAGTTGACTTATTTCTCTATCGTTCTAAAATAATTATGAAGTAACGTATTACTTAAACCGGAGGGGGAAAATGATTACCGAAATAGGCATAGTAGCAGGCGATATCTGGCACTATCTGGATCAGCATGACGAAGTTATGTTTTCGCAGTTAGTTCAGGGTATAGATAAGCCGCGAGATAATGTGCTTATGAGCTTAGGATGGCTTGCCAGAGAGGGCCATGTTATTTTACAGAAGACCGGCACGGACTATAAGGTCAGCCTCAGAAGAAATGGCTAAGCATTGCAATAATAAAGGCGTGGCCATGATTATGGTGCTGGGTACCATATTGGTGGTAGTTGTATTAGCAAATGTTATTTTGGCTATTATTTTGAGCCAGAGCCGCCTTACCCGCCATCAAATCGGCCGTATCCAGGCTTACTATGCAGCAATGGCCGGAATAAATTATACCTTAGAACAATTGAGAACAGGCACTTGGAATGCAGGTGAAACTCATGCTATTAATTTTGCCGCAGGTGATTTCTATCCGTCCAGCTTAGTAGGTAATAGTGTTACGGTTGTTATAACGCAGGCACAGAACACTAATGCGAATCAGCCTTGTTTTTTCCCTGACAATAGGGCTTGCGTAAGTGTTACAGCCGATTACCAGTATCAGTAGGTTGTTAAATAATCCTTTCCGATATCCCCCCACAAATCAATCCAGCTAGAATGATAATCAGGCTATTTATTTAAGCTATAGGGCTATTATAAGTAAGTCTAAGTAAGTCTATATAAGAAAACACTTGACAATATTGTTGTTTTATGTTTTAATTATAACCAATGTAGTATATAGTAAAGGAAGGTAGATCTAGATGACAAGACTTATGGACCTTGATGAATTAGCCGATTATCTTAGGCTGCAAAAGCAGACTATCTATAACTGGTTACATCAGGGCAAGATTTCAGGAATAAAAGTCGGCGGCGTATGGAGATTTGACCGCAGAGAAGTAGACGCCTGGCTGCAAAGTAGAAGGCGCCTATCTAAACCCGGAGAGAGACAATGAGTTCTTTAGGGGTATATTTCGGCCCAGAGGCAATTGTTATTATAGAGGCCAGGGGTAGGGCGATATTAAATAATATTAAGATACCCTTATCGGCTTTTTCTTCTGACAAATTGGAAGAGAAGGTTCCTGATGAAATAAAAATGGTAGCTCTTTTTAAGGATGAGCTAAGGCGTAATAAAATAAACGCCAAAGAAGCATACCTTGCCTTATCCGGTAGAGACTTAATTGTCCGTACCTTTGAAATGCCAGTCATGCCGCGTGAAGAGCTTGTTTCGGCGATTAGGTTTGAAGCAAGTAAACACGTGCCCTTTAAAATTGAAGAGCTGGTCTTGGATTACCAGGTAAACTTCAATAAGATAACCAATAAAAATATAGTCCTTTTGATAGGGATTAAAAAAGAGGCATTAGCTAAATACGTGTCTATCTTTCAACAGCTGAATCTTAAGATAAGCGCTATAGAGCATGCCGGTTTTAGTGTTTTAAAGTTATTAGGTCCGGTAGGGGTTAAGGCCAAGGGTGTTGTTAGCGTATTAAACGCAGACCTTATCGAGCATGACGAAGTTAACTTTATAGTTACGGAAGACAATTTTCCTTTATTCAGCCGCGATATGCTGTTAAAAAGCGAGCTTGATAACGGCCAGGCCGAGGGCCAAAGCCAGGGCATGCTCTTAGAAAAACTTAAAACAGAGATAAGGGTGTCGCTAGATTATTATCACCGTAATTTTCCCTCTAAACAAATAAGTAGGCATTTAGTTATTCTAAATAAAGATTATCAGGCAGATATGGAGGCGTTTGCTAAAGAAATAGGAATAAATATAGAGTTTGTCAATACGGCTAAATTCTTTGCCAAGCCCGCGCCATTTTCATTAGCTCTGGTAAAAGCTTATGCGGTTTCTTTGTCAAAGGCATTGGGCGTTGCGTTTAAAATAGACTTGTTTACTGCCGTAGCCAGAGAGAAAGCGGCAAGGCAAAAAAGCCAGGTTTCTCAAGGGCTATCCGCCTTATATAAGGATTTACGCGTAGACGCACGTGTATTGGTTTTAGCTGTATTGATATGTTTAGGTGCTTTAGGGTTTGGTTTATATCAAAAATTGCCCGTGCAGAAAGACTTAAATACTATTATTAGCATGCGTCCTGTTGTCCCGGGAATCAACGCTAATGCCAGCTTTGAGAAATTAAGCGCTGTTAATGCGGAATACGTAGAAAAGCTTCAAAAGTTAGATAAACTTATTAAAGAAGAGCTGCATGTGACCGAATCTCTTAATCTGCTGCCTCGTCTTTTACCGGATGGCGTTTGGCTGCAGCAGTTTTCTTTTAATAAGACAGGCGCTGAGGTTGGGCTTGAATTGCAGGGTATGGCTTATGCCGGGGATAGCAATAAAGAGTTTGAGCTGGTGAATGATTTCTTGGGAAAACTTAAAGGCGATGAGTTTTTTGGCAAATATTTTAAAGATATAGCTATTGTGTCCCTGGACCGCGGAACTCTTAAAGATGCGGCAGTAACCCAATTTAATATTATCTGTAGAAACCGCAACAACAGCGCAAAAGAGGATGCCGAGTAATATGGACGCGACCTATTTTATAAACAAATACAAAAACAATATTATAAGCGTTGCGGTTATTATTGCGGCATTAATAGTCGCTAATAACATTTATCAGGGGCAGGCTAGTGCTGTTGCTGCACTTAAAGCTCAGAAGGATGTTGAGGCTAAGAAAAACGAATTGTTGTCTAGTATAAGCCAGTTGGAAGCAAAATTCGGCAAATATAAGAAATTATTAAACAGCAAAACCTCATCCGCTGTTATAAATACGCTTAATACAATTGCCAAGGATACCAAGGTTACCATTACTTCGCTTAAGCCGGGTGAAGAAAAAAAGGTGGCATTTTATACAAGATATCCGTTTACCCTAAGCGTCAAGACTGCTAACTATCATCTGTTGGGAGATTTTATCAGCAAGCTGGAAAGCAGCCCTGATGTATATACCGTAGAATTACTGTCGATAGCCAAACAGGCTACGGATGAAACTTCCGGTGTTATGTTAACTGCCCAGATTGAATTAAGCACTATTGTATTGCAGGACAAATAATGAAAAGACGCGAATTTATAATATTAAATATAATTATCTTCTCGGGCAGCCTGCTTCTTTGGTGCGCCTATGTATATGGTGTTGACAGCGAAAATCCACAGGCGGATACCTCTTTAGAGATGGGTAGCTTAGAGTATAACTCCGGTAATCTTAAGGATCCATTCGAAGGTCCTTTTGATAAACAGGAAAAAGAGAATATAAGCAGCGAAAAACCTGAAGATATAAAACCGCCTGATTTGGTTGTGCAAGGCATAACCTGGAGCGAAAATGGCAACAGGGCAATCATTAATAATAAGGTTGTCAGCGCCGGCGATACTCTGGAGGGAGTTAAGGTTACGCGTATTGATAAGGACGGCGTTGTAGTGGTATATAAAGGTAGGCAGCATATTCTTGAAGCACCTGCTAAGAAAATGACAGGGTCAGTTAAAAATACAGAGGGAGGTACCAAATGAAAGATAATCTTAGGGTAGCCGTAATAAGCTTTGTTTTTTTATTTTCTTTATTTCTCCCGGAATTGAACGCGCAACAGGAGATCATGCTTGGTAAGCCGGATATTACTATTTCTATGGATTTTCAGGACGCCAGTATGAAGGATATCTTAAAGTTATTATCCTTACAGTCCGGCTTGAATTTTATCGCTTCGCAGGCAGTTCAGGACAGAAAGGTTACTCTATATTTGGAAAACGTCCCCTTAAAAGATGCAATGGACAAAATATTTAAAGCTAATAATCTTTCTTATGACCTGGACAAGAAAGCTAATATTTTTATCGTTAAAGACTGGGGTGTGCCGGAGATGGAGACAGTAACTAAAGTTTTTTATTTTAAGTATGCCACGGTTACTACCTCATCTTTGAAGCAAGAAATGTCTAATCAGATCACAAACCTTAGCGATATAACCAGTGCCACTGGTAGCGGTGGCAGCAGCGGTGGCAGCAGCGGTGGCGGTGGTGAAGGCAGCAGCAGCAGCGGTGGCAATACTTCAGGAGGAAAATGGAAAACAGAAGAAGAAGCGGGTATTACCGCGGCGGTTAAGAAACTTCTTTCTGAAAACGGCTCACTGATTGAAGATTATCGCACCAATAGTTTGATAGTTACGGATACCCCCAGCCGTATGGAAATTATTACTAATGTTATTGCCGCGTTAGATGTTTCTATCCCTCAGATTATGCTTGAGGTTGAGATGCTGGATGTCAGTAAGAACGTGGTTGATAATTTAGGGTTTGATTTTACTAATGCCGGTTCTTTTGCCATGCAGGTTGTAAGTGCCAGCAGGAGTACGGCTTTTCCTTTAAGTTCTTTTATACCTACTGACGGGCTTCCCGGTAAAACTTTTACTCCCGGAACAGTGAGTTTTCCGACTACTCTTAAACTCATTTTTGATTGGTTGAGTACCCAGACAGATACGAAATTCTTAGCCAGACCCAGGTTGCTTACTTTAAATAATGAAACTGCAGAGATTAGAATCGCTACTAACGAATCAATAGGTATTAAGACGACTATAGCAGGAGAGGGTTCCATTACCTCCAGCACAGCCGAAGCTGAGAGAGCATTGACGGGCGTTATCCTTAGAGTAACTCCTCAGGTTAATGTGGACACGGGGGAAGTTACTATGTTTGTTTATCCTAAGGTCTGCGAAGCTGTGGCGGGCAACCAATTGACTAGCGGAAGCCAGACCTTTCAATACCGTGATCCGGAGGAGCGCAGTACCAAATCTTTCGTAAAACTAAAAGACGGAGAGACGGTGGTTATAGGCGGCCTGCTTAGCCATGAAGTGCATCATAATTCTGACAAGCTGCCTATTTTGGGGAATATTCCTATTATAGGTGCTTTATTTAGGCATTCGGGCAATACTGCTAACAATACTACCGAGAAGAATAAAGAGCGCGAGTTGCTGGTTTTTATTACTCCGCATATCATAAAAGATTCTGCTAAGATGGAAATAGCGCAGGCGAATAAGATTAATATTCCTCAAAGGGAGCAGAACGCTTATACTGGGTTTGACCGCTTGGCAGTAGTGGATACCAGCCTTAACAATTTCGAGAAAAACAAAAAATAATGGCCAAAGAGAAATACCTAAAGCTGGGTGAGCTTCTCTTAAAAGAGGGCCTTATAAACGAGGCCCAGTTAGAAAAAGCTATCGCCACTCAAAGGCAGGAGGGCGGCCGGCTGGGAGAGGTGATTGTTAAGCTGGGGCTAGTTAAGGAAGACCAGATGGTTTCTGCTTTGGGCAAGCAGCTTAATATTCCTTATTTTTCTCTCGGCACCGGCATGCTTAAACCTACTACAGACCAGGGCCTCGAACAATTAATCGTCCAAGATTTTGCGATAAAGAATTCAGTCCTTCCTTTGTCCCGCACTTTAAGGTCTCTTACAGTAGCCATGGTAGATCCGCTAGACTTAATTCTTATAGATAATTTAAAGAAAATAACCGCTTGCGAGATAAACCGTGTAATTGCCACTAAAACCGATATTAATAAAAGTATCGAACAGTTCTACGGTAAATCTAAAATGCTTGAGGATGCGGTTGAAGCTTCCTATGACATATCTTCCGTTGGCGTTACTCAGGATATGGGAGAATCTTCTGATACGGAGCTTAGCCTGGATAAACTTATTGCCCGGGCAGAAGAGGCTCCGGTAGTAAAATTAGTAGATTTAATTATACGTCAGGCAATTGATGAGCGGGCTTCCGATATACATATCGAACCGTTTAAATCCAAGATATCGCTTAGGTACCGCATAGACGGCAAGCTTTATGAAATTCCGCCTCCAGCGCGGCACTTACATCTGCCGATTATCTCCAGAATTAAGATATTATCTAAATTAGATATTGCTGAGAAACGTCTTCCCCAGGACGGCGCGATGATGGTGAGAATAGAGGACCGTCCCATAGATATCAGAGTTTCTACTATCCCTACAATATACGGCGAGAAGATTGTTCTAAGAATATTAGACAGAAGCGCGGTTGTTTTGGATCTTGGGCAGATGGGTTTTGAGCCCAAGCAGCTTGAATTAATACGTAAGGCCGCAAATGCTCCGTACGGATTAGTGTTTTTAACCGGGCCTACCGGCAGCGGCAAAACTACTACTTTGTATGCCATATTAAACGAAGTAAAAAGCCCCTCAAAGAATATTATTACGGTTGAGGATCCCGTCGAATATAAACTGGACGCTATTAATCAGGTGCAGGTGAAGCCTGAGATAGGGCTTACATTTGCTTCTGCTTTACGCAGTTTCTTAAGGCAGGATCCTGATGTAATGTTAGTAGGAGAGGTGAGAGATTTAGAAACCGCTCAGATTTGTATACGTTCCGCACTTACCGGGCACTTGGTGTTAAGCACCCTGCATACAAATGATGCGCCATCTGCGGTTAACCGTCTTATAGATATAGGAATAGAGTCTTATATGGTTGCCCCTTCTTTGCTTCTGGTGGTAGCGCAGCGTTTATTAAGAAAATTGTGCCAGGATTGTAAGGAGGCGTATGAGCCCAATAAAGAACAGCTGGGAGGTATTAAGCTTAATGCTGAGCTGCTTTATAGGGCGAAAGGCTGCTCTAAATGCAACCAGCTGGGATATAAGGGCAGGACATGTATTGCCGAAGTCATGCACATAAATGAAGATATAAGGACGCTAGTCGGACAAGGGGCGTCTTTTCAAAAGATACGTGATGCCGCAAAGGCAGTCGGTATGCAGACATTGTATGAATCGGGGCTAAAAAAAGTGGAAGCAGGCATTACTTCTTTAGAAGAAGCATTATCCGTGACCATAGGAATAGAATAATGCCTAAACTTTACTACGTAGTAAGGGATAAGTCGGGCAAAAAGATTACGGGTTTCGAGGAGGCAACGGGTAAGGATGAGCTTGCTAGCCGGCTTCAGGCGCGCGAACTTTTTGTAATAGATATTCTTTCCGAACCCAAAGACGGCAAGAGCGACTTTGAAGCCCTGGATAGTTCTAAAGCAAAGAAGCGCATGCGTTCCCGCATAACCAGCGATGATCTTGCTCTTTTTTGCCGGCAGTTGGCTACTTTGCTGGGGGCAGGAGTAACGTTGCTTAAATGCCTGGATATAGTATCTCAACAGGTAACGAGCCGTAAGTTTCAGCAGGTTATAAATGATATACGTAAGAGGATGGAGCAGGGGGCTAGTTTACACGAAGCAATGAGTAAGCATCCTAAGATATTCTCCGAGCTTTGGATTAACCTTGTAGAGAGCGGTGAAGCAGGCGGGAATCTGGCAATAGTTTTAGGCAGATTGGCAAGCTATCTGGAAAGAAGCGCTGCTTTTAAGAAGCGGATTATTTCCGCCATGATTTATCCTATGATACTCATGCTTGCCGGTACGGGAGCACTTTTATTCCTGACTTTAAAGATTATTCCTACTTTTAGCGAGTTATTTAAAGGTTTTAATATAGAACTGCCTGTTTTGACTAAGTGGATAATATTTTTTAGCGACATATTAAGAAAATATTTCCTTTTAATTGTAGTCGGTGTCGTAGTTGCAGTTTTTATGTTTAAAAGATTTATTGCTACCAGAGAAGGGAAGATGCTTTATCAGCGTTTTCAGTTCAAACTGCCTGTATTCGGCGAGTTCTTTAGGGCTTTAATCGTAGAGAGATTCTCTTCTAATATGTCTACTTTGCTTGAGAGCGGTGTTCCTATTTTGTATTGCCTGGAGATTACCGAGCGCAGCGTAGATAATCTTGTTATGGCTGATTTAATCCGCGTAATAAAAGAGGACGTACGCCAGGGGAGATCCTTAAGTATTCCTTTGGGTCAAAGCGGGTTTTTTGAGCCCATGGTGGTGCAAATGGTCGGCATAGGCGAAGAAATAGGCGAGTTACCGCAGATGTTTAAGAAGATAAACGCCTTTTATCAGGAATATGTAGAAACATTTTTGACGCGTTTTACTTCCATGTTTGAACCGATTATGTTGATTTTTATGGGGCTAGTAATAGGCATACTGGTTATAGGGATGTTTCTGCCAATATTCCAAATTAGCCAAATTGGAGGCGCGGGAAAGGGAGGGTAAAATATCTTGACCCTGGTCTTATTTTATAATATCATAGTAATCAATGCGAGAGGAGGTGAGCGTTTAAAACAAAAAGCGCGGCACTGAATAAGCAATATCATTCTAATTAACAGGAGGGATAAATGAAAAAAGGTTTTACGCTACTAGAGTTAATAGTTGTAATCATTATTATTGGTGTTTTGGCAAGTTTGGGTATTCCCCAGTATATAAGAGTTACAGAAAAAGCTAGGCAGGCAGAAGGCGTGAGGGCACTGGGTGCTTTAAGAGGGGCTCAGCAGCGTTATTACGCTAGAATGAGTGCATATACTACCTTGTTAACTAATTTAGACGCTACTTTTCTTGGTAAATATTTTCCTGCTCCATCAGCACTTAATCCCGGAACAGCTGATACGCCCTTAGGTTCTATAGCAAGGAATACTACCGAGCGTCCAGCAGGTTATGCCTATACGCTTTATATATATAAAGACGGTACTATATCTTATGATGCTGCTGATAAGGCGGCTACAGCGCCTTCGGCCACGCGTCCCGGGCTATAATATATCAAAATAAATATGAGGAGGTAGAAAATGAAAAAAGGTTTTACGCTAATGGAATTGCTCATAGTTATAATTATCATAGGTATTTTGGCTGGCCTGGGTATTCCGCAGTATATGAAGGCCGTAGAAAGAGGCAGGACAGCTGAGGCAAAGGCAATACTAGGCCAAATAAGAACAGCTGAAGAAGCCTACCGCGCTAAAAACGGTACGTATACCGCTACTATAGGCGATCTTGATATTGAAGCGAATATCACAGCCGGTACTTGTAGTACTGCTTATTACTATAAGTTTGATATAGGTGCCGCTGATGCTACGACTTTCAGTGCTACGGCGACTAGGTGCATATCCGGCGATGGGGGCAAAACTCCCGATGGTCCATCCGCTTATGCTATTACATTAAATCAACTTGGCACTTGGAGTGGAACTGCTGGATATTACCAATAATAAGTAGTATAGTTTTATGCTAGCGCCTGGGGCCAGTTGTCCTCAGGCACTAGCAGTTTTTATATCAGAATAGTGTTTTTCTTTGGAAGAGGAAGATAAATTGAAAAGAGCTTTTACTTTAGTAGAGATGCTTATTGTTGTTGTTTTAATCGGCATCTTGGCAGGTTTAGGTATGCCACAATACTTTAAGACTAAAGAACATGCCTTAGGAAATGAGGCTATTGCCAATCTTAAACTTATTTCCGCTGCGGAGAAAATCCACAGGATGGAAACCGGATTATATTATCCTTCGCCTGCGGCGACAGAAAGCGATGCCGCTAATATCAATAGCAATCTTAAGCTTATGGTTACGGAAAGCAATTGGGACTATGCGATTACTACTACCGGTAATCCGGTTGATGCTTTTAGTGCCACCGCGTATCGTAACGGCACAGGCGGATATTTCGATTGTCAGTACAACATAACGCAAGCCTCAGATGACCCTGCCGGTACAGCAAGTTGTCCTTAGTATATGCCTAAAAGAGGGTTTACCCTACTTGAAATTTTAGTTGCAACCATAATATTGGCCCTGACTACTGTCGGACTGGCCAATATTTTTATTGTGGGCAAGAGATACATTTTAAGTAATCGCTCGCGGATGGTCAGGGGCGAATTGGGCAAGTATTTTCTTGATCCTTTGCAAATGAATGTGCGGCAGGATACATGGGGAGTTAACGGTAATTGCTTGAGCACGACGACAGGATGCCCCGGCCAAGTGACAGATATGGATAACACAACTTATACCCCTACCTATCAAATCACCAATAATTCCCCCATTACTAATATAAATAAGGTTAAGGTATCAATTAGCGATGATAATCAACCCACGTAAATCCGTTACTTTAATTGAATTATTAATTGCCATTGTTTTGCTTTCGGTTGTGGTGTTAGGCTTTGGCAGTATTGATATGTTTAGTCATTATCACGTTTTAACCGCGGATAGAAGGGCGCAGGCACAGAATGAAGCGTCTTATGCCTTAGAACATATGAGCAAGAATGTGTCTAGGGCGATTGGCAACGAAATGATTAACGGGGCAAATACCGTCGTAGACATTGCAAATGTCACCGGCGGAGGCGAATTCAGGCGTTTAAAAGTGTATATAGATGCCAATAATAACGGAGTTCGTGAGGCTCCCGTGGCCAATTCGGATTATTGGATAACCTACCGGTATTTTAATAGTGGCCCTTTACGTAACAGTGTTCAATTCTGCGGCCATTGTCAGAATAAAACTTGTAATCCATGCACATCTGGTTGGGAAACAGTGAGTTTGCGCAGCAATAAGGTAAATGGTTTTGAAATTGTCAAGCCTAATGCTGCAAACATATTGACCGACAATTATATAGAGGCTACGATTACTGCTTGTTGGGATCCTCAAGAGACTCACTTTCTCTGCGGAACCCCTGATAACCCTACCGTAACTATGCGTGCCCGCATCAAAATGCCTTCCGTTTCAATCAATTAAGAATATCGCCTCGGGTAATATTTGGTTGACTCTAGCTGGTTTGTATCTTAGAATAAGTTCGTAGGTCGTAGGTCGTGGTTCGTAGGCTAAATATTTTGCTACGAACTACCAGCTACGAACTATGAACTAAATACGGGGCTGTAGCTCAGTTGGGAGAGCACCTCGTTCGCAACGAGGGGGTCGGGGGTTCAACTCCCCCCAGCTCCACTTGATTTTTCCGATCAGGAAAAATCAAGTGGCACCAAATCATTCCTATGAAAAAACTATCCGCAGGGTTACTTATCTTATTTAGCTTAATCGCCGCGTGTTTTTATCTGCCTGGACTTAGTGCAGAAGCGCCCCTCAAGGAGGGGCTTTTTTACGAAAAATTAGCTAACAAAGTTGTTCAGTGCCACATTTGTCCGCGCAACTGTGTTATTCCTACGGGAAAGCGCGGTTTCTGCGGTGTGCGGGAAAACCATGACGGTATATTGTATGCGCTCTCTTACGGTAAGGCAGTATCTGTGCATGTTGATCCAATCGAAAAAAAGCCCCTGTTTCATTTTCTTCCTTCGACAACTGCGTTCTCTGTAGCCACTGCCGGCTGTAATCTAAGATGTAAGTTTTGTCAGAATTGGGAGATATCCCAAAGCCTTCCAGAAGACGTAGACTATGTTTATCTGGCACCCCAGGATTTAGTGAATAAAGCTAAGGAGGCCGGCTCTCCGACGATCGCCTATACATATACCGAGCCGACGATATTTTATGAATACATGCTTGACACCGCAAAGTTAGCCAAGGCGCAGGGGGGTATAAGAAACGTGATGCATTCCTGCGGCTATATCAACGAGGCACCCTTAAGGCAGCTGGCTAAATATCTGGATGCGGCAAATATCGACTTAAAAGGGTTTAGCGAGGAATTCTATGCTAAGTTATCCGAGGCTAGCCTGGAACCGGTACTTAAAAGTTTGAAAGTATTAAAAGAGGAAGGGGTGCATGTAGAGATAACCAATTTGATCTTATTCGGGTTCAATGATGACGAAACGCTGATTACGAAAATGTGCGTCTGGATAAAAGAGAATTTAGGAGCAGATACTCCGTTGCATTTCTCCCGGGCATTCCCGATGTATAAATTAACCAGCCTTAATCCTACCCCACTTGAAACTTTAGAGAGGGCCAAGAAAATTGCACTCAACAGCGGCTTAAAGTATGTTTATATCGGTAACGTTCCCGGACAATCCTTAGAGAATACTTATTGCCCTAAATGCGGTAAGTTGTTAATCGAGCGCAAAGGTTATTTTGTCTTGCAGAATAATATTAAAGATGGTAAATGCAAATTTTGCGGAGAGACAATTGAAGGTATTTGGAAGTAGGTTCATAGTCAATAGTTCATGGTTCATGGTTGTTATATTTTGCGTATTTAAATTTGGCTATGCGCAAGATATAAAAGAGCCTAATGTTTCCGGCAGTTTCTATCCGGGTGATTCTGTGCAACTGGCTAGCATGGTAGATCAATTCTTGGATGCGGCTAACCCTGAGCCAATAGAAGGAGAGATTTTTGCGCTTATTTCACCGCATGCCGGTTACGGGTATTCCGGACAAACCGCCGCCTATGGTTACAAACTTATTAAGGGTAAGCCCTATAAGACTGTAGTGGTTATTGGTACCGGCCACAACTATGCTTTTAGCGGAGTCTCTGTTTATCCGGAAGGCATATTCCGCACGCCCCTGGGTGATTTAGAGATAGATAAAGATTTTGCTAAGAATTTGCTATATCAGGACGAAGAGATAACCTTTGAGCCTGCAGCATTTGCTAAGGAGCATAGCGTAGAGGTTGAGCTTCCTTTTTTACAGCGCTCTCTTAAAGATTTTAAGATTGTGCCTATAGTTATGGGCGATTGTTCCTTGGATACCTGTAAAAAGCTGGCAGGACTGCTTAAAAGCGCGATTGGCGCGCGGAAAGATGTTTTAGTCGTTGCCTCAACTGATATGTATCACGGCTACGATTTTCAGGAGACGGAAATTGTTGATCAGCTAACTATATCCTATTTGAAGAATATGGACAGCGAGGGGCTTTATTATGGGCTGCGCGAGGGAAAACTCCAGCTTTGCGGAGGATTCGGGGTGGTGTCAACATTGATTCTGGCCAAAGAATTAGGCCACAATAAATTAAAGGTTTTAAATTATACCAATTCTGCAGTTGTCACTGGCAAGAAGGCTAAAGGGATATGGACCGTGGGTTATGTCGCTTGCGCAATCGATCAGGAAAGGCAGGGTGTTCCTATGTTAAATAAGCAGCAAAGAAAAAGATTATTGGAAATTGCCCGTAATTCCATAAAGGTTTATTTAGAGAACGGCAAAAATCCGGAAATTAAAGAAAACGATCCGGTTTTGCTTAAAGAACTGGGAGCTTTCGTTACTCTTCATGGACATGGTGATCTACGCGGTTGTATCGGAAATCTTATAGGTTCGAAGCCTTTGTATTTAACAATTAGAGATATGGCCATAGAGTCTGCTACCGGTGATCCGCGTTTTTCTCCCGTAAAATTATCGGAGTTAAGCGATATTGAAATAGAGATATCCGTGCTTTCACCGATGCAAAAGATTAATGATGTGGGTTTGATAGAGATGGGTAAGCATGGAGTCTTAATCAAGAGCGGTTATAGAAGCGGAGTTTATCTGCCTCAGGTGGCTGCGGAGACGGGTTGGTCTAAAGAAGAGTTTTTATCCAGCCTTTGCGCCCATAAGGCCGGCCTTGCCCCCGATGCTTGGAAAGATAAGAACACGGAGATTTATATATTCAGCGCAGAAGTATTCTCGGAGAAAGATGCCCTATCCGTTCCTTAGAACCGCACTAGCTGTTTTTGTTTTGGGGCTTACCTTTGGTTCCGGGCTTTGCATTGCAAGCTGCGGGCCCATACTCATTTCTTATGTTGCCGGCGCAGGGAAGAATTTACTGAAGAGTTTTACCGCATATATCATGTTTTCTTTTTCCCGTGTATTAGTCTATGTTATTTTGAGCCTGCTTATATTCTTTTTAGGTAAAATGCTCGTCGGTAATTTTATGGAAAGGCTATCAAGATACGTATTGATAGTAGGGGGAGGCTTTATCGTTGTTGTCGGCGTATTGACGGCATTGGGTAAGAGCTGGAAATGCGATAAGCAAAATATCTTGGTTATGGGTATGGTAATAGGTTTATTGCCTTGCGCGCCATTAATAGCAGTACTTTCCTATATAGCATTGGTATCTAAGACCTGGGTGCATAGTTTAACCTATAGCCTCTCTTTCGGTTTAGGCACGCTATTATCGCCGTTGTTAATTTTAGTTGTCCTCACCGGTTTAATTCCGAAATTAATGCTAGACAGAAAGAAGCTCATCGGCAGGATATTCGGTTATATCTGTGGTTTTATTATTATATTTCTGGGATTACAGCTAATCAGGAGGGCTTTTGGTGCATAGATTTTTCTGCGGCCTTAAGGATATATCCGCCGATAAAATAACAATTAGCGATCAGGAACAATTGCATCATATCCGCGATGTGCTGCGCATTAAAAAGGGAGAGAAAGTTATTATTTGCGACCAGATAGGCAGAGAATATGAGTGCCTGCTGGATAACGCATCGGATAAGGCGATTTTTAAGATAATCCAGGCGCGCCCGGGGAACGCTAAAAAACAAAAAATTCAGCTTACTTTAGCCTGCGCAATACCTAAAAAATGTAAATTCGACGATATTGTAGACAAACTTACTCAGCTTGGCGTAGATAGGATTATACCATTATTTACTGAGCGGGTTATCGTAAAATGGAATAAGCAAAAGAAGCTTATACAACAAAAACGCTGGGAGAAGATTGCCTTAAATGTCGCACAACAGAGTCAACGCGCTATTTTGCCCGTAATTGAACCGGTAAGAAATATAAAAGAAGCATTGGTGGATACATCCGGCTACGATTTGAAATTAATTCCCGTCCTTATAGATGAACGAAAGATGTTAAAAGATGTCCTTGCTCAATCCAGCCCTAAAAATGTCCTTGTTTTTATCGGCCCGGAAGGTGATTTCACGCCCGATGAAGTCGCTTTAGCTAAAGAAAGCGGCTTTATTCCTATAACGCTTGGTGATAATGTCCTGCGAGTTGATACTGCAGCAGTCGCCACAGCCAGTTTTATAAGATTATATGAAGACCGTTAAATTCTATACTTTAGGCTGTAAGGTTAATCAATACGAAACCCAGAGCATAAGGGAGCGTTTTATAAGAGGCGGCTTTGAGGAGGTTCTTAACGGTCGCAAAGCAGATGTTTACGTTATCAATACCTGTACCGTCACCCACAATGCAGATAAAGATTCCAGACACTACATCAATAAAGCGCGCGCCGTTAATCCCAAGGCAAGAATTATTGTTACCGGATGTATTGCCGGTAAAGGCAGGGATGTTTTATCAGGCCTTAAGGGTGTGGATTACCTGATAAGCAAAAGTTTCTTTCCCGACGGAATCAGCGAATTTTGCGGGCATACGCGGGCGTTTTTGAAGATTCAGGACGGTTGTAATCATTTTTGCTCTTATTGTATAGTTCCCTATGTACGCGGCCGCTCGCGCAGCAGAAGGCTTAATAAAGTTGTTAATGAGGCTCAGAAGTTAGTTAATAACGGTTTTAAGGAGATTGTTTTAACCGGCGTATGCCTTGGCGCATACGGTAAAGATCTGAAACCAAAGGTAGGGTTAACAGACGTTATCGCCGGTTTAGAAAAAATAAACGGGCTTTTGCGTATCAGGCTAAGTTCTATTGAACCAAACTATGTATCGGATGAGTTGATAAAGCTAATGGCGCGCTCAAAAAAGCTATGCAGGCATTTACATATACCTTTACAGAGCGGGGATGACGAAGTATTAAAGAAGATGAACCGTCGTTATAGCGCCAAAGATTATTTGCGGCTTGTTGCAAAGTTAAAAAGAAGCATCCCGCAGATTGCTATAACTACTGATGTTTTGGTTGGTTTTCCGGATGAAGGCGATAAGAATTTTAAAAATACCTTAAGAGTTGTTAAGAAGATTCTACCTTTAAAGGTGCATATTTTTCCATATTCTAAAAGAGAAGGTACTCTCGCCGCTAGCAAATTCAAAGAGTTTTTTGATCCCATTCTGGTCAGAGAGCGTGTTTGCCAGCTGAAAGCTCTGGCCGATTTATCCGCATTACGGTATAAGAATCAATTCATTGGTAAACCTATGGACGTGCTTTTTGAGAATCATCTTGCTGATAAACCCGGCTATTGGGAGGGGCTTACTGATAATTATATCAGGGTTATACACAAGTCAAAACAAGGATTAAAAAACAAAGTTATCTCTTTGAAGCTAAAGGAGATATATGATGGGGCGATTTATTCAGATTCTTATTGACAAAATAGTAGCTGGGGTCTATATTAAAGTTATAATTGTCGTATTAGTAACGCCCATTCTATAAATAGCGCTGGAAAGGACTAAAGATGAGAAAATTAACTGATGTAGTTGTTCTAGTTGTACTTTTCTTGGCTATTGCGCCGTCTTTAGTATTCTCGCAGGAAAATATAACGATTACTACCTATTATCCTTCTCCTTTCGGCTCATATCGAGAGTTAGAAGTAACGGGTAATCCCAATAATGTATGGACAGCGGTTGGCTGGAGAATGGCGCTCAAACTTGGCACGGCAGCAGGCAGAAATACCATCCAATTTGTCAATTCCGGAGGCAACACGCCTTTGCATTTTGGCTTAGGTTCGACTTATGCTAATACAGCCCAAGTTCCTGCTACTCATAGATTTATGGCTTGGTTCGCCGATGGTTTATTGTCCACATCCAATGCAACTTACTGGCTTGATGTTATGGTTAGTCTCGCAAACAACCCAACCAGGTATATTCGCTTATTAGGGACCGTTACTATACAAAATAGGCTAATCGTAGGGTCAACCGGATTAGACCCCGCAACCAACACATATGCTCCCTCTGCTGCAAAGTCGACTTTAGATGTCAGGGGGTCCAGCAACACTTGTATTAGAATCGGCTATAATACGGCTACTGGCCTGCAAGAATGTCCGACTTTTTATAATTTTTCATTAGGTAGCGCGAGCGGCACAGTTGCTCCAACAGGGTGGTTTATGTGCTGTAGGTCATGCGTAGACACCAATCTCGACGGAATATGTGGATAGAATACAATGGCCTATAATTATAAAAAGATGCCTTTTAACTTAAAAATATACCCTTTAGAGGCGATATTAAACGCCTGTTATATTTTTGCTGATAAAGCGTATTTTTATCTGGATTTTGAAGGCAAGAGAAGTAACTACTTAAGTGTTTTTCTGCGCCTAAAAAACAAGAACGTTAAATCCCTCTCTTTTAAGGGAGATTTTCTAGGGGAGGTTATACAGCAGACAATAAGGTATTTGGTTAGCAAGCGGAATAAGAAAATAAGAGAGTATATCGTAGGAAAGGCATTATATGCCACATGGCCGGCTACGGATGATCAGTTGGGAGATTCTAATAAAGAAACCGTCTTAGGTTATAAGAAAGATCTAATGCAGATCGCTACACCTTGGGAAGAAAAACACAAAAGCAATGCATCGAAGAACCGTAAGTTTTAATAAGAAAATCTATGCGTCGAATGCTTTACGTGAAGCTATACGTTATTTTTCCGAATTTGCAAAAATAACATCCCGGAATAAAAAAGACTATTTGGAAGTTGTTATTTGTTCTTCTAAAATAAAAGAAGCCCACGATATTACCGATGAATTTATGAATTATGCGTTAATCCTTACAAAAAAATGCCATTAGATATTGATAAAATAAGCTCTCCCGGATTATTCCGTTTTAAGAAAACAACTAAATCAGAATATTTGCTTACTAATGAAGTAGGGGATTATTCTTTTCTAGCAGAAGTTGAATTCAATGCTTTGTTAGATAAGAATTACTCCGCATTACCGAAAAATAAAGAGGATTTTCTTAGGCGGAAGGGTTTTATTGGCGACAACAACGATATAGATTTTAATTATTATTGCAGTAAATATGCCTCTCGGATGCGTTATATTGCTACTGGTACAAGTTTACATATTGTTGTCGTAACATTAAAATGTAACCATAGCTGTGTTTATTGCCAGGCGAAAGCAAAGAGAGCTGAATCATCGGGATACGATATGGGTATCGACATTGCCAAGAAAACCGTAGATGCAATCCTTACTTCGCCGAATCATAATATTAATATTGAATTCCAGGGTGGTGAGCCGCTAGTCAATTTCGACACCGTCAAATACATCATTGACTATGCCAAGAAAGCAAACCGAGAAGGAAAAAAGGTATCTTTTTCGTTAGTTACTAATCTGGAGCTAATGAATGATAGCATTTTAACTTATCTTACTGATAATAAAGTTAATGTATCTACTTCTTTGGATGGCCCGCGTCAGCTTCACGACAGAAACAGGGTTTCCTTGAGAAATAAGAGTTCATATGATGCTACGGTTAAATGGATACATAAATCCCGTTCTTCTAAGCAGGATGTTAATTTCCCGTCTATCGGCGCCTTGGCAACCATAACTAAACATTCTTTTGCTTTTTCAAAAGCTATTGTTGATGAATATATTGCTTTGGGTTTAAGAGATATTCATCTTAGGCCGGTTACACCCTTTGCTTTGACAAAATCTATGTGGGGAAAGATCGGTTTTAACGCAGAGCAATTCATCAACTTCTACAGAAAAACAGTCGATTACATAATCTTCTGTAATCGCAAAGGAGATTATATACGCGAACGATTTGCGGCAATATTTTTAGCAAAAATATTAACTGATTCTGACCCGGATTTCTTAGACATACGATCTCCTTGCGGTGCTGCGATAGGGCAGCTTGCCTACCATTACAACGGCGATGTTTTTACTTGTGATGAAGGGAGGATGATGTTTGAAAATGGTGACGATTCGTTTAGGATCGGTAATGTTAACAACTTTCATAATAATGATATCTCGAATAGCCCTGTAGTAAAGACAATGGCCGTAGCTTCGTGTTTGGATAATTTGCCTCAATGTTGCGAGTGCGTATATAAGCCTTATTGCGGGGTATGCCCTGTATATAACCATTTTACGCAAGGAAATGTTTTTACTAGAAATAAATTTCTGTGTAAGATTAATTTTGGCATCCTAGATTATATTTTTGAAAAGCTCAAAGATAAGGAAACAAGAGATGTTTTCTGTAAGTGGGTAACGCCTACTAGAGGGGGAGGAAATGGTGTCTAGAAAAAATATTATTTTATTAGTGGCTATTGCGGTTTATATTGTATCTAGTGGCCAAATTATTTTTGCGCAGACAGAAGAAAACAGTAATAACCGGATGAATGAGTGTATGAATAACCTCAGCATAGATAATTTAAGGTTAACTCAGGAACAGCTTGGTAAATACATGGGTTTGCTGGTGGATAGTTTCTTATGTTTTGCCATAGTCAAAGATGATATTAACCAATGCAACAAGTTAGGCCCTGGAGCGGATTTTTGTAAGGAAATATTCAACAAGACTTATGGTTTTTATTACCGGTTAATAGTTAATAGGCAAGTAAATGCGGCTGCGCTTTCCGGATGCAAAGGCCAAGGATGCGATACTTTTGCTAGGGCTTTTCTTGCAGGAGATGTTGCGATGTGCGATAAAAGCCCGGATAAAAGTGGCGCCGATCGGTGCAAGGCTCTTATTACGGCTGACGCGAATAAGTGCGGATCTGATTCGGATTGCAGGGACACAGTTTTTTATATTAAAGCCGTTAAAACAAGCGATCCTCGTTTATGCGATGCCATAATCAGCGACGGATTTAAGATAGCCTGTAAGGCGTCCCTTAGCAAAAATAAGAATACTTGCGAGGAATGCGAAGGTTTCAAACAGTTTAAGATGATAAATTGTTCAAAATGAACCTAAAGGAGGCCAAGCGATGGCTAAGAAGATAAGATTCCCCAAGGTAAGGAAAGAAATAAAAGATTTTCTTTTTGATGAAGAAGGTAGAATTAGCAAAGGCAACATTATCAAAATCGGCGTAAGTGTAGCAGTATTAAAAATGATGTTTTCTCCTGACGATGCGCACGCTGCTCACGTTAGCTCACCAGCTCATAATAGCCAGTTAGTACCCGGGCCTAATAATAGGGGCGGGCATAGTTCCGACATGTCTAATCATTCCTCAGGACACGCTTCTGGTTGTAGCGGTTTTTCCTGGTAAAACCGGTTTTTCTAGATTTATCGGTTATTTATATCCAGAGGATATCGAATTTGATTGATATTTCTTGCCTTAGATTGTTGTTTCCGTTACGTTACCCAATAGTTACCTAAATAATATGATACGAAGAGTAAATATAATTTTGACTAATGATTGTAATTGCAATTGTTCTTATTGTTATGTCGAGAAAAATAAAATAAACTACATGTCACAGGATACCTGCATTAAAGCAATTAGGTTTCTTTTTCGTATTTCAGGCGCAGATCGCAAGGAAATTGTCTTCAGCGGCGGGGAGCCAACATTAAATTGGGGCACCTTAAAAGCGGCTGTTATTTATATAAGAGAAAAAGAAAAATCTGGGACATTAATTGGTTTTCCTACTAATGGGATAACGCTAAACGCTGATATATTAGAATTCTGCAAGCATAATAATGTAAGCATCGCTGTAAGCTTGGATGGCGCTGGGCGGTTTAACAGACATAGACGAATTCAGAAAAACAAAAACGTGTTTAGCATTTTAAAGGGTAAGTTAGATTTGATGCATCAATATCGAGATATAGTGAGAATAAGAATTACCGTTCATCCGGGGTATTCAAACCATCTTTACGATAATTTTATTTTCTTTTTAAATAAAGGGTTTAAGAATATTGATATTCAACCCGTGGCTGGTATGCGCTGGTCCGCACCAGCCAAGGTGCATTACACAATCAATTTAAGAAGAGTTTTGCAATTTATCAAAGATAAACGCAGGGAGAATGTGCGGATTGACCTTAAGTCAGCCAGAGATGTAGCGTTGGGTACATGTTTTGAGAATTCACGTTGTCCGAAAATTACCGAAGAATTAGTCGTGGATACAGACGGATCCATATTGCCTTGTGTTGCTTTTCTCTCTTTTGTTGATCGTCAGAAATTTAAGATAGGGGAAATATCTAATCCATTCTTGGATGCCGATAGGATAAAAAATGTGTTACGATATCGTCTTTGTTCCCAAAGCGTATTTCATAATAAGCCGCTTAAGAATAAGTGCGCTTCTTGCAACGTGTCTGCGGCATGCCGAAAATTATGCCTCTATATTAACCTTAAAACAAAATCATTCGATAGTTCCATCGCGAAGAATATTTGGCTTTTATCTAAAGAATCCGAAACGATATTTAAAGAATTTAAGTATTTATGGGATTAATAATCATATCTTCGTTAACCGGCAATTCTTATATAATACGAAATAAACGAATAATCTTATGAAACAAGGCATAGGCAAAAAAGAAGCGGCAAATATTTATGTGCATACTCCATTCTGTTATAAGAAATGCAGCTATTGCTACTTCTATTCTTTGGAAAAGCCAAGCAAAAGATTAGTAACTAGTTATATAGCTTCTCTGCAGCGCGAGGTTCTAAGTGTAGATAAGAAAAGAAGTATTCCTTCTTTAGCGAAGACAGTTTATATCGGCGGAGGAACACCCAATTATCTTCCGAATGAATATTTAATTAAGGTAATAGATATACTTAAGCGTAATTTTATTATTAACTCAGAAGTAGAATTTACTTTGGAGATAAACCCTAATTATTGCGACATAGATACTCTAGAATTGTTAAGGGAGGCCGGTGTTAATCGTTTATCATTCGGAATTCAGACTACCGATTCTAAGGTACTAAGGATTATTAAGCGCAATTTTGACAAAAAGCGCGTCATCAATGTTGTTAAACATTCCCAAAAGTTAGGATTTAAGATTATAAATCTGGATTTTATGTCGGGATTGCCAGCCTATGATAGAAAATCTTACGCGATGGACCTGGAATTTGTTTCCCTTGTCAGGCCGCAATCTATTTATTGGTATGAAGCTAAGAACGTAACTGATTTTATGAAAAAAATAAACCCTTTTCGTTATGATAACTCTTTTTTTGATACGCTTACCGAGAATAGCTTACTGTCTCTCGGCTATAAGAGATATATGACCGAGTTTTATGCGCTTAAAAAGGATTATATATGCGGGTATACCAGGGATTTCTTTTTGAATGATTACGTGGTTGGTTTTGGGCCTTTTGCGATAAGCAGGTTAAAGAATTGTCTTTTTAAGAACGCTTCGGATCTTAGCAAATACATAGGGATGGTTTCACGTAAGGGATCCGCCATCACCGATACTTTGCCGCTTGATAAAAAAGAAGAGGCTGTTAGCAGGTTTTCTTATATGATTAGATTTGGAGAGGTAGATTTGTCTCAGGAAAGGTTCGGGATAAATATATTAAAAGAGCTAAAAGAGGAGTTGGATTATCTAGTTTCTCTGGGGTATATTCGTATTTTAGAGAACAAAAGTAAAGTTTTACTTACGCATAAGGGATTGGTTGATACCCCAACCTTGCAAGTGGCATTGTTAAGAAAATATGAAAGATACCTGCGCGGGCTTAATTTATTTTTAGGGAGAGGTTCAATTTTGCGATAATGGAAAGATGTAAGATTTCTCATTCTGCTATTAAAAGCGAAGCATTGGCGATTAATTTCTCAAATTCTTGTAATAATAACTGCATTTTTTGTTTTTGCAGAGAAAAAGACGCGGTTATCCAGAAGTTGGTTCCTGCTCCGGAAGATTCGTTTCAGGGCGTCAATGCCCTATTGGTTAAACATAAAGATAAGAGAGGGGCCGTAATTATCAGCGGTAACGAGCCGACCTTAAATAAGGAACTATTTCGTGTTGTTGATGCGGCAAAGAAGAATGGCTATTTTGTGATATTAAAGACAAACGGGAGGATGTTTTATTACAAAGATTATTGCCGCGCCATAATCGATGCAAACATAGAACATATTACTGTTTCATTATTAAGCCATTCTGCAATAATTCATGATAGGCTAACGCGTGTTGCCGGGAGTTTTGAACAAACGTATACCGGATTACTCAATTTGCTAAGAGGAGGTTTTGGCGGAGGCCTGGGCGTATGTGCTACAGTAACCCGGGCTAATTATAGAAACATGCCAAAGCTAGCCGCTTTAATGGATAATATAGGCGTTAAATCTTTACAATTGAATGCCGTATATTCCGCTGATAGCAAGCTTTCTCCTAGGTTTACTATGTTTAATGCTTTATTCAGGTCGATGATAGGGCGCTATCGCCAAACGGGCTTGGGTATTGTTACTTATGGTTTTCCGCTATGCTTTTTAGGCGATAATTGGCGTTGTTCCTCAGAGCTGGGTATGCGCGAGGAGTTTATCGTTAACTGTAGGGTTAAAACTTATTCATACGTTAGAAAAAACTTGGGAAAACGCAAGGTAAGCGCGTGTAATGGATGCGTCCTTTTTAAGCATTGTGAAGGCGCATGGAATTCTTATTTTAATATTTACGGAAGTCGCGATATAAGTATTATGCGGCATAATTTAGGCTGGTAGGTTTATGACAAAAAGAATCGATATCAAGATATCGTATGGTTGTAACAATTATTGTAAGTTTTGTGTCCAGGGAGGCAAGAGGAAATATTCTAAGGACAAAAGCAGGGAGCATATTAAAAAGATTATGCTCAATTCATTTGATGTTTGTAAAGATGTTATATTCACAGGAGGAGAGGTTACTTTACGCAAAGATATCTTTGAGATCATACGCGATGCAAAAGCAATAGGCTACCAAGTGCATATTCAGACTAATGGCAGGATGTTAGCCTATAAAGATTTCTGCAACGATTTAATCAAAGCCGGAGCGGATATCTTTCTGATTTCTATTCACGGGCATACTTCTAAATTGCACGATTCTCTTACTATGGCAGAAGGCAGTTTTGAGCAGACGGTAATGGGAATACGAAATATTTTGTATGCGGGTAAGTCCATGGCCACAAATACCGTTATTACTCAGGATAATTACCGATATTTGCCTGACATAGCAAAATTACTAGTGAGTTTAGGTGTAGCTAAATATCAGTTTGCTTTTCCGCATATATTGGGAAGGGCTTTGGAAAATGTTGATTCCGTAGTACCCAGGAAATCTGCTATAGCCAAGTTTATTAAAAAAGGGTTAGATGTCGGCTTAAGATACAATCGTGTCGCTAGAGTAGAAGCGGTGCCGTTTTGTTTTTTGAAAGGATATGAACGCTGCGTAAGCGAACAGTATATTAGCGATACGGAGGTTTATGATATAAATGAGATCAAGAGTTTTATGCAATGGAAAACCAGAGAGGGTAAGGTTAAGTCTTCTGTTTGTCAGGCATGTAAGGAGTCTTCTAGATGTGAAGGGCCGTGGCGGGAATATCCGCATTACTTTGGCTGGAGTGAATTTAAGCCCATAAAATAGACAATATGGTTTTTAAGGCATTGTTTAATAATAGCCTCCATAGAGTTAATTACGCACTATAAATAATGACTAGTCATATTTTTTTATCCGTTATTATCATCATAGGATGTATAACTACCGTAGAAGACATTGTTTATTCGCGCATAAGAAATAAATGGATAATTTTAGGCTTGTTATTTGTTTTAGCGGCGTACATCTTTTTATGGGCCGTCTGTTATATCAATGGATCGAAGATATTTGTTGTAGATTTTGATAAATGGTGCGTGAATCTTTTAATAAGTGTTGTTTTTGCTTACGCGCTGTGGCGGTATAAAATGTGGGGGGGTGGCGATGCGAAGCTTTTTATTTGCTATGTCGCATTAATTCCCATGATTAAGTATAAAGTAATTTATTTGAGCAGTTATTTTCCCGCTTTTTCGTTGTTGATTGCTATTTTTATTCCGGCTGCCGTTTATATCTGCGTTAGGGCTTTTTTCGCAAAGGCGATGCATATTATAAAAGGAAGAGCAAGCTATACAATAACCCGGGATTTCCTTGAGAATAACTTCTATCGATATTTTAGAAATATCGTTGGCGTATGCGTACTTATATTATCTTATAGGATATTTCAAGAGAGGTTTATGTATGGGCTTAGGCTTGCTGTCCAGAGTCAGGATATCTTTTTGCTAGTCCTTTTGTTTATTAATAAAACTATCGGCGCGCTCTTACAAAAGAAACCGATTTTCTTTATGGCGGTTATAATAATAGGCGTATACACATTAGTAGGCGTAAGTTATGTTGGGATATCTTTCTTATCGTATCTGGGGCTATCAATGATTAAGTCTTTAGCAATCGTAGCAGCTTCGGTTATGTTGACAAAGCTAGTCAGTAGTATCAGGGAGGAGAACCTCGCTTTTGCGCCCTGGATGTTTTTAGGTGTTTTAATTACTTGGTTTATCTAGAGTTATGCATATAGATATATTGGAAAATAAAGAAAGCGCTTTCCTTGACAATGAGCATATCTATATGCTATACTTGTAAAGTTAAATCCCCGCCTTTTGAACCTATTTATTTATAATGAGTTATGAGAAAGGGCTAGAAGATGCTCTTGAAGATGATCAGTCAGCTTAATTGGGTGGATATTTTTTTGTGGATCCTTGCCATTAGATTGTGTTTTGTCGCGATAAAAAGCGGCATAGCGGTAGAATTATTCAAGATTTTAGGCACTATTTGCGCTATCTATATAGCCATGCATTATTATACTCATCTGTCGGATTGGCTGGGTGAATTGTTGCCGCAGATTCCGGAAGGCACTCCTTTAGAGTTTGTGGATTTTCTTGCTTTTGCGATACTGGCTATTGGTACTTATGCGTCTTTTGTACTCTTGCGCAGCATATTCTGCCGTTTTATTAAGATGGAGGCGCTGCCGCAGCTTAATAAGTGGGGCGGTTTTGTGTTGGGCATAGTAAGGGCGTATCTGTTGCTTGGGATTATGATATATATGATGGCCATATCCAGTACAAATTATTTAATAAATAGCGCACTCGATTCTTATTCCGGTAAATATTTCCTGAATGTCGCCCCGGATACTTACAGTTGGTTGTGGAACAATCTGGGTTCTAAGTTTTCACCAAAGGAGAAATTTAATAAAACGGTTACCGAAGTTCAGGAAGGATTTAAAAGATGAGATTAGGCCAATTTTACAGTCAAGCCGTAAAGTTTGGGGCTGACTTTGACCCCAGGGGTAATAAATCAAGCATAAAATCTTACCCGGATACGGGAATTCTTAACGGCTCTCTAGATACTCAGATACGCAAGATTCTTGTTGGTATAGATATAGAAGTCGGCGAGTTGCTGTTGGCTGATAAGATACGCAAAGAAGAGGGTCTTGATTTAGTCGTTGCTCATCATCCCGAAGGCAGGGCCTGGGCTCAATTTTATAAAGTAATGCGTGTGCAGATAGACATGCTGACTAAAGTCGGCGTGCCCAGAAAAGTGGCCGAAGAGTTGTTAGAGGAACGCATGGGCGAGGTAGAAAGAAGGGTTCTGCCGAATAATCATATGCGCTCGGTAGATGTGGCACGTTTATTAAACATACCATTTATGTGCGTGCATACGCCAGCGGATAACCACGTGTCTAGGTTTATGTACGACTTAATGAATAAGGAAAAACCCAAGAAGGTAAAGGATATTATAGATATATTAGAGAATGTTCCTGAGTATCAGGATGCTAAGTGCGAAAATGCCGGTCCGCGTATAATATCAGGTAATCCTGATAGGCCCGTGGGAAAGATTTTTGTGGAGATGACCGGTGGCACCGAAGGCCCGAAAGAAGTCTTTGGTAAACTTCATAAAAAAGGTATCAGGACTCTGGTCTCTATGCATTTAAGCGAAGAACATCTTAAGAAAGTAAAAGATGCGGATCTTAACGTAGTTATTGCCGGCCACATATCTTCAGATACGCTTGGCCTGAACCTCCTTTTTGACAGGATTGAAAAGCAGGCCAAAGAAAAGTTTATGTTTGTCAACTGCTCGGGATTTCGCAGAATAAGAAGATAAAAAATATGAGTTTAGGCAGGATATCGGAAAATATCTTAGAGGATATTTTAAGCCGCGTGGATATTGTCGAGGTTATTTCAGGCTATATTCCGCTTAAGCGTGCAGGCAGGAATTTTAGGGCCACATGTCCTTTTCATCACGAGAAGACGCCTTCTTTTATGGTCTCTTCCGATAAGCAAATTTATCATTGTTTTGGCTGCGGCGCCGGCGGAAACGCCTTTAATTTTCTCATGCAGTATGAGAGGCTGGAATTTCCCGAGGCAGTTGAGATGCTGGCCAAAAAGACAGGCGTAATTCTGCCACAGGCCCAGAGTCAAGATGACAGGGTCGTAAGTTTAGCCACCCAGCTGTATAAAATAAATGAACTTGCAGCAGCTTTTTTTCAAGGTATACTTAATTCTCCGATAGGAGGCAATGCTAAGGGCTATCTTTTAAAACGCGGATTAAAAGAAGATACAATAAAGGTTTTTAAGCTTGGTTTAGCAGCGGATAAATGGGATAGTTTAATTAATCATCTGCGCGCAAAAAACATTAGCTTGTCCTTGCTGGAAAAGGCGGGATTAATTCTGTCTAAAGATAACGGTGGGTATTACGACAGGTTCCGCAATAGAATAATATTTCCTATAGTAGATATAAGGTCAAGGGTACTCGGTTTCGGGGCGAGGGTGCTGGATGAGACCCTTCCTAAATATTTAAATTCTCCGGAAACTCCTATTTATACCAAGGGTAAGAATTTATACGGTTTTAATCTTGCCAAGGATGCCATAAGGGAGAATGATTTAGTAGTCATAGTAGAGGGTTATCTGGATTTTATCCTTCCTTATCAGGAGGGTTTTCATAATATTTTAGCGTCTTTGGGAACCGCCCTTACTCTGGAGCAGGCGCGTTTTATTAAAAGATACACCAATAACGTAGTTATGGTGTATGACCCGGATAAAGCCGGAGAGTTGGCTACTTTAAGAACGCTGGACATATTTATTGAAGAGGGCATGAGCGTTAAGGTTGTTTCTCTGCCCGAAGGTCTTGATCCGGATTTGTTTGTGCGCAAGAACGGTATCGATAAATTTAAAGCTGGTATTCTGGCGGCAGAAGGCCTGTTTGATTATAAGCTGAAGGTTTTAAAGAAGCGTCATAATTCAAAAGACATAGAAGGCAAGGCCAAGATTTCTTCGGAGATGCTTTTCACGATAGCTAAATTTAAGAATGAAATCTTGAGATCGGAATATCTTAAGCGCCTGGCAGATGAATTAGATTTAAGGGAAGAATCGCTCTGGCAGGAATTAGCGAAGGTAAAAGAGGGCAGGAGTGTTTCTGTATCGAATCAGCACGCGGTAAAGCACGTTCCTTTAAATATAAATCCTACAGAGAAGTTATTGATAAAGTTGATGCTTGAAGAAGCGGATTTGATGAACAGGGTTAAAGAGGATTTAGAACCGGCGGATTTCAGCGATGAGCGTGTCTCCAGGATAGTTTCGATACTATTCGGCTTAATCGATCAGGGTGTGCGCATAGAACCGAATAAAATCATAAACCATATTGAGGGAGACGAGGCTTTAAGGGTTATTTGCGAAACGACTTTTATGCCAGAAATCTCCGATACGGATAAAGAAAAGATAGTTGATGATTGTATTAAGCGCCTTAAAGCTGAGCGCGTTAAGTTAAAGAGACAGGAGCTTCACGATCAGATTAAAGTCGCGCAAGGACTAGGCGATGAAGAAAAGCTAAGCCGTTTGATGCAGCAATTCCACGATTTAATAAAGAAGAGGTAAAACTTATGAAAAAAAGAGAGATCGTTAAGAAAGACGTAGAAAAGATTATCGCCATCGGCAGGCAAAAAGGATATCTCACTTATGATGAGATAAATGAGCTTTTGCCAGATGATGTATCTTCTTCTGAAGATATAGACCAGATTTTTGAGCTTTTGGGTAAGGAGGATATCCAACTTATCGAAAGCGAGGATGAAAAGGATACCATCAAGCAAATAGAGGCAGACAAAGAAGATCTTATCGCCGAACAGATGAAAGCAGAGGAGCGTTTTCTTCCCTTGGATGATCCGGTGAAGATGTATCTTAAACAGATGGGTTCCATATCGCTTTTATCGCGCGAACACGAGATTGAGTTGGCCAAGAAGATAGAAGATACCGAGGAAAGGTTTAAGCGGGCAGCATTGGCCTGTAGGTTTGTGCGCAGTCGCGTTATAGATATTGCCGGTGAAGTTTTAGCAGAAACGCTTAACTTAGAAGAGGTTACCAAAGAAGATATCAAAGTTAAGAAAGATGCGGTGCTGCGTAAGATTAAGCGTCTTACGGAACGGCTAAAAAAGACGCGCAGCGATAACATCAGTATCAATCTTATCCTGGAATATAATTTTGTCACTTCGATAATCGAAACCGTGGTTCGTAAGTTAAGCGGTTTAACCAGGGAGCTTGATTATACCGAGAGGCAAAGGGCATTTACGAAGTTACGCAGTAAGATAAATCAGCTGAATAGCAGAAAGGCTGTGGTGTTGAAGCTTTTGGGTGAGCCCTACGCTAAGATAAAAGACAAGATGAAGGTTGTCAAGTCCACCCACATGAAATTCAGCCGTGCTAAAAAACAACTGGTTGAGGCAAACCTGCGTCTCGTAGTCAGTATCGCCAAGAAATATACCAATAGAGGGTTATCTTTTCTGGATCTGATTCAAGAAGGCAATATCGGGCTTATGCGTGCAGTGGAAAAGTTCGAGTATAGGCGTGGGTACAAATTTTCTACTTATGCTACCTGGTGGATAAGGCAGGCTATTACCCGTTCCATAGCTGACCAGGCGCGAACTATAAGAATTCCAGTACATATGACTGAGACGATAAATAAGATAATTCGCATCTCCCGCGTTTTTGTCCAGGAGAACGGCCGTGAGCCTATGCCCGAGGAAATAGCGCAGAAAATGCGTCTGCCTCAGGATAAGGTAAAGACTATATTAAAGATAGCTCAGGAGCCGATATCTTTGCAGATGCCTATCGGAGATGAAGGTGATACGCACTTCGGAGATTTTATTCAGGATAAAAAGGCCGTGTCTCCGGCGAATGCCACGGTGCGTTCCATGTTAAAGGAAGAGATTGGTTCAGCCTTAGATACCTTGACCGAACGCGAAAAGAAAATACTGGTGTTGCGTTTCGGCGTAACTGACGGTTCTGCGCGTACACTCGAAGAAGTCGGTAACATCTTTAAGGTTACGCGCGAGAGGGTGCGTCAGATTGAAGCTAAAGCATTAAAGAAACTCAGGCATCCGACTCGCTCCAGGAGATTGCGTACTTTCTTGGATATGACTATTGCGCATCAGCGCGATTATTAAGGGTCAAGATAATATCTGTTTCTTAAAAAGGGAGGATGGGCAATGAACAAGAAGTTGTTGGTTTTGCTTTTTGCTGTTGCATTAATAGGTTGTGAGAGTATGGGGCCTAAGACGCAGACCGGCGCAGTGGTGGGCGGTGCCTTAGGCGGCGTAGCAGGGGGCGTTATCGGGCATCAGTCGGGCAGGGGATTCGAAGGGGCTGCTATAGGCGCTGCAGTAGGGGCCATTGGCGGCGGGTTGTTAGGTAATTCCTGGGATAAACAGGATAAGCTGGCTCAAGAGACAAATCCTAATTATATTACTATTGCCGGTATAGTAGATATGGCAGCAAAAGGAATGCCGGATGATGTAATTATCGAGGAAATTAAAAGGACTAAATCCGTTTATCATTTGACCTCAGAAACGATAGATTACATGAAGAAAAATAAAGTCAGTAATAAAGTTATTGATTTTATGTTGTCTACCTCGGCCCAAGGTTAAGTAATCTTTACATATATCCCTTAAAAAGCCCCTTTTTATCTTTGCGGATAAAAGGGGCTTTTTAGGCGCTAATCACAGAGCCTATTTAAAGAAATTTTGGCTTGCCAAAAACCCTCATGAATAGTATTATATACTATTAAGTTTAATAAGATAAATCTTGGGGCCCATAGCTCATCCCCTAAAGGGGATTTCGCTAGTGGGGTGGTATAAGTCTAAATCTTGGGGCCCATAGCTCAGTGGTAGAGCAGGTGACTCATAATCACTTGGTCGGAGGTCCGAATCCTTCTGGGCCCAGATTGATATAATATTATGGGCTAGAGGGCGTATAGCTCAGTTGGTTAGAGCGCTACATTCACATTGTAGAAGTCATAGGTTCAAGTCCTATTACGCCCATTTTAAAAGCCTGATTCTCAAGCATTAGTTTAACTAAGAAGGGATAAAAATGCCCGCGGTTGACTTAAAGTCGCAAATATTTAATCTTGTCGAGTTACAGAAAATAGACAGCGAGATTTACGCGTTAAATAACCAAAAAGCACTCAAGCCGCAGGTAGTCAAAGAGTTAGAGGCTGCTTTTGAGGAAAAGAAGAAACATCTTTCAGAACTGGAGAAATTATCTTTAGACTTGCAGAAACAGCGCAAAGACAGGGAATTGGAGCTTGCCTCTAAAGAAGAGAACGTTAAAAAACTGCAAACGCAGCTCTATACATTAAAAACAAATAAAGAATATCAGGCTATGCTGCAGCAAATACAAGATGCTAAGGCAGATTCTTCTTTGATAGAGGATAAGATATTGGAATCCATGGATCAGGTTGAAAAATCCAAGTCGGATATGGAAAAGGAAAAACAGCTTATTAAAGAAGAAGAGCAGAAGTTTAACGTAGAAAAAAAGAAAGTAGAATCGGATATAAAGGCAATAGATGAACGGCTCGCGCAATTGGATGCTCAAAGAAAACAGGTTGAGCCCGGTATCGATCCTAAGATCTTAAGCCAATATGAAAGAATTCTGAGTAGTCGGGATGGCCTGGCTCTTGCAGCTGTAAAGGACGGATCATGCAAAGGCTGCAACATGCTTGTCCCGCCGCAGGTAATAAATCTTATTCAGATGTATGAGCGCTTAATTACCTGTGAAATTTGTAATAGGATATTATATATTCCCGATGACAGCACTTGACATATATGTTGACGGAGCATCTTCCGGCAACCCCGGGCCTAGCGGTGTGGGGGTAGTGATTTGCTGTGGCGGGGAAACGGTTAAAAATATATCTAGTTATATCGGTAATGCCACTAATAATGTGGCGGAATACACTGCTTTAATTTATGCCTTGGAAGAAGCACTACTGATGAAGGCGGATGCTGTCCGGGTCAATACTGATAGTCAGCTTATGCATCATCAGCTAAAGAAAATATACAAGATAAAGAGTGCTAATATTATAGGCTTGTATAATCAGGTTGTACGTTTAATGTCTGCGTTTAAGGATATATCCCTTAAGCATATTCCGCGGGAAGAAAATCGCGGCGCGGATAAATTAGCAACCAAGGCAATAAAAGAAGCAATAAGTAAAAAAGTTCTTAGATAATTAGAACAGGCAGAATGTGGCTGCCCTTGCCCGCAAGGCGGGGGAGGAAAGTCCGGGCTCCGGAGGATAGCGCAGCGGTTAATAACCGCCTATCAGATGCAAGTCTGATAAGGATTAGAGCTACAGAGACGAGTAGCAGTCCAAGGGCTTTAGGGTCTTTGGCTGCGATGTGCAACGAGCAATCTCTGCGCGGAGCAAGGTCAATAGGGGATGAGTTCGCCATGAAAATGGCGGCACGTGCTTAATCCGGCGCGTTTTAATCTCGGGTAAACTGCTCAAATACCGGTGGCAACACCGGGATTAAGAGAAATGGCCACTTTGGATAGCGGATATTCGCAATCGACACAGAACCCGGCTTATTCTGCCTGTTTAAATGAAGCCCGAGCTTACGGAGCGTAAGCGAACGTAAGTTCGTGGCTGAATTTATCCCGCAATCGGTAGATTTATAATGTTGAATGCGGGATCAATTCGTAGGCACTTATAAATAACTAGTCATTAAAGGAGGAGTAAAGAAATGTCTGGACATTCTAAATGGAAGACGAATAAAGGAAAGAAATCGCTGGCAGATGCTAAAAAGGGCGCTGCCTACACTAAAATTATTAAAGAGTTGACTATTATTGCGCGCGAGGGCGGCGGTAATCCTGACACTAATAGTAAATTACGCGCGGTTATCGCTAAAGCGCGTGAAGCGAACATGCCTCAGGATAACGTTAAGATGGCAATTAAGCGCGGAACAGGCGAACTTCCCGGCGTAATTTACGAGGCGGTTATGTATGAGGCTTATGGCCCCGGAGGAGTTGCTATTTTAATCGATGCGCTTACCGACAACAAGAACCGTACCACCGCGGAATTACGCAATATCATGTCTAAAAAAGGCGGCAATATGGCGGGTGCCGGTTCGGTAGCATGGATGTTTACTAAAAAGGGCTACTTTCTTATTGATAAAGCCCAGGCTCATGAGGATGAATTGATGACCATAGTTCTTGATGCCGGTGCCGAAGATTTCAAGTCCGATGATAGCAATTATGAGATTACTACTTCTCCACAGGACTTCGAAAAGGTCAAGCAGGCAATTGAGGCCAAGGGTATAAAGCCGCAGGATGCCGAAGTCACTATGATACCTTCATCAACCATCAAGGTGGTCGGCAATGAAGCAAAGCAGGTGTTGTCTTTGGTTGAAGCCCTGGAAGAGCACGATGATGTGCAGCAGGTGTACGCTAATTTTGATATACCCGATGAAATTTTAGAGCAGGTGAATTCAGAAGAATAAATGAGGATATTAGGCATTGATCCGGCCTTGAATATTACCGGTTACGGTGTTATCGATTCAAAAGATAACAAATTGTCCGTATTAGAGGCAGGTATCATTACTACCTCTAGCAAGAATTCAATGCCGCAGCGCTTAAATAAAATTCATCGGGCGGTAACTAAATTAATTACCGATACTAAGCCCGATGTCATGGTTCTTGAGAAATTGTATGCGCACTATCGTCATCCTACGACAGCTTATATTTTAGGGCAGGCGCGTGGAGTAATATGTCTGATTGCCGCAGAGAAGAATATTGATTTTATTGAATATGCGGCGACCCGGGTTAAGAAAGCAACCGTAGGAAAGGGCTTGGCTCCGAAGTATCAGGTGCAAAAGATGGTGGCTGGAATATTAGGGCTTAAAGATTTGCCTAAATATATGGACGTTACGGATGCTTTGGCATTAGCCATAGCCCATAGTTATATCATGAGAGCTAAAGTATGATCGCGCGAATCTCAGGGAAAATAATAGAGAAGGGCGTCAATTATCTGCTCGTTGATGTAGGCGGCATAAGTTATGAGGTTTTTATCCCCGCAGCCGTGATGCAGAGGCTCGATGAAAATCCTGCGGATGACGGCAGAATAAGTCTTATAACATATCATTATTCCCAGATTGAGCCCTCAAAAAGCACACCCGTATTAATAGGATTCTTAAACGAAATAGAAAAAGAGTTTTTTCAAACGTTTATCACAGTTTCCGGTATCGGTCCGCGGGCAGCACTGAAGGCGTTAAATCAGCCTATATCTTTGATTGCCCGGGCCATCGATAACGGCGATGTTAATTTTTTAAGGTCTCTTCCCGGCATCGGACAACAGCGGGCGAAAGAAGTGATAGCTAAACTGCAGAATAAAGTTGGTAAGTTTGCGCTTATCCGCGATACCCACATGCATCAGCAGAATGTTTCTAAAGACACATGCGATATTGAAGAAGAAGCATTGGCAGTTCTTACTCAATTGGAATATAAAAAACCTGAAGCTTTGGGTATGATTAAGAAAGCGCTGGAACGTTCTGCAGGCATTCAGACTACCGAAGAGTTGCTTAATGAAGTATACAAACAAAGGAAAGCTTAAAAAAGATGTCAGAAAATAATGTTAAATCGGTTATCGAGGCATTACTTTTCTCAAGCGAAAAGCCGCTTGCCTTAGAGCAGATAAAGAAAGTTTTGGACGGTTATGATACAAATCAAATCCGCTTGATAATAGAAGAACTGCGCGCGGATTATGAAAGAGACAGGCGCGGAATACGTGTGGTTGAAGTTGCCGGCGGATTCAGGATGATAACTTCCTCGGATTATGCAACATTTTTGAAGAAATTCTATAAAGAACGCAAGATTGAGCGATTATCCCGCCAGGGGCTGGAGACGCTGGCAATTATTGCCTATAAGCAGCCGCTTACCAAGGGTGAGATAGAAATATTAAGGAACGTTAATGCCGATGGAGTTATGGGAAGCTTATTGGAGAAAAATCTTATTCGCATCTGCGGCAGGAAAAAAGCTCCCGGCAGGCCTTTTGTCTATGGGACAACAAAACAGTTCCTTGAATATTTCGGCCTTAAGTCTTTAGAGGAATTGCCTAAGATGGAAGATTTCTCACAAATGGCTGCTAATAAAGAAGCCGAGATAGAGAAGATAGAAGAAGAAAAACCAGCGGAGGTATCGAATGGCGCTAAGTAATTTACGCAAGAGAATCGACAGCATAGATAGACAAATAATAAAGTTATTGAATATGCGGGCAAAGGTAGCACTTGATGTAGCTAAGATCAAGTGCAAAGATGGCAAAAGTATCTATGCCCCCGAGCGGGAAAGAGAAGTCTTAAAGAAGATATCAACTTTAAATAAGGGGCCTCTGACTAAGCCCGGGCTTGAGGCGATTTACCGTGAAGTAATGTCTTCAAGCCTTTCTTTGGAGAAGCCGCTTAAGATAGCGTATCTTGGCCCTCAGGCGAGTTTCAGCAATTTAGCTGCTCTGAAGAGATTTGGCACGCAGATAGAATACGTGCCGCAGGATAGCATTACCGATGTTTTTCTGGAAGTAGAAAGAGATGCGGCTGATTATGGGGTTGTTCCTATCGAAAATACTATAGAGGGAGCGATAAGCTATACCTTAGATATGTTCATGGATTCGGACTTAAAGATATGTGCCCAAATAATTTTGGATGTTTCCCATAATTTGCTTGCTAATTGTGCCAGAGATAAAATTAAGCGTGTTTATTCTAATCCGCAGGTATTCGGGCAATGCCGCAGGTGGTTGCAGGAGAATTTGCCCGGAGTAGAAACTATCGAGGTTTCCAGTACTACGCGCGCAGCCCAGATAGCCGGGCGCGAAAAGAATAGTGCTTGTATTGCTTCGGCCCTGGCAGCAAAAATCTATAAACTTAAAATGCTGGCTAAGGATATCGAAGATTCCCCGCATAATGCAACAAGATTTCTGGTAATAGGCAAGAATGATACCCCCAGGACAGGATGCGATAAGACTTCGATCATGCTCTCTATAAAAGACAGGGTGGGCGCTTTGCACGATATGCTGCTTGTCTTTAAGAAGCATAAAATTAATTTAACTAAGATAGAATCCAGACCTTCTAAAAAGAAGGCGTGGGATTATTATTTCTTTATAGATTTAGAGGGGCATAAGGATGATTCCTTAATTAAGAAGGCGCTTTTGGAATTAGAGCGTCAGTGCAACTTTTTAAAGATACTGGGTTCTTATCCAGTGGGAGAATAAACTTTGAGTTTAGTTAGAAAACACATATTAAGTATAGATCCCTACGAGGCAGGAAAGCCAATCGAGGAGATAAAGAGGCAGTTGGGATTAAGAGAAGTTATAAAGCTGGCTTCAAATGAAAATCCTTTGGGCCCGAGCCCTAAGGCGATGGCGGCGATCAGAAAGAATCTGCGCAATATTAACCGCTATCCCGATAGCAACGGGTTTTATCTTAAGAGAAAACTGGCGAAGGGCCTGGGGTTACAATCTTCAAACATTATCCTGGGTAACGGTTCCGATGAGCTCATCGACATAATTATTAAGACTTTTGTCGAAGAGGACGAGCACATCATTACTTCCGACGGAACATTCCTGGAATATAAGATTATATCGCAGGTTAAAGGGCGCATCGTTGTTACGTTGCCGCTGCGCTATTTTAAATATGATCTCGAGGCTATTAAGAAGAAGATAGACAGCCGTACAAAACTTATCTTTATCTCTAATCCCAATAACCCTACCGGAACTTATGTTACAAGAAGCGAGATAGAAGATTTTATCAAAGATCTTCCCGAAGATGTTTTACTGGTCCTGGATGAGGCTTATGATACTTTTATCGATGTAGACGATTTTCCTAGTAGCATAAGTTATATTAAGGATAAGAATGTCGTTGTTTTAAGAACTTTCTCTAAAGGCTATGGATTGGCAGGCCTCAGGGTCGGATATGCCTTGGCTAGGCCTGAACTCGCCGCCTATATGGAGATTGCCAGACAGCCGTTTAATGTTAATTTTCTAGCGCAGGCAGGGGCAATCGCGGCATTGGATGATAAGAAATTCCTGGCAAAGACCAGAAAAATAATATTAGACGGCAAGAGTTATCTTTATGATAAATTAAGCAGCATGGGTATAGCCTATGTCCCCAGCGTAAGTAACTTTATCCTTCTTGATGTAGGCAGAGACGGTGTGGCCGCATTTAAGGAGATGCTTAAATACGGGGTTATTGTCAGGGATATGAAGCAGTACGGTTTTAAGAACTTTATCCGTGTTACTATAGGGACTAGGAAAGAGAACGAAAGGTTTATTAAAGTCCTGAAGAAAGTAATGTAGTTTAGTTCGTAGTTCGCAGTTCGTAGCAAAATATTTAGCCTACGAGCCACGAGCTACGAACTATGAGCTAAAATTGAATAGGCAAATTTTAACGGAGGCATTATGATTATAGTACTACGTCCCGATGCAACACAAGAGCAGGTTAATCATATTATTGATAAGGTTCAAAAACTCGGGCTTACTCCGCATGTTTCTAAGGGCACTGAGCGTATTATTATCGGTATTATCGGTCCGGAGGATATTTTACGCGTTACCCCGCTTGAGGTTTTCCCGGGTGTTGAAACAGTTATGCCCGTTTTAGCACCTTATAAGCTGGTTTCCCGGGAGTTTAAGCGCGAGGATTCCGTTGTTGATGTCGGCAAAGGCGTAAGCATCGGGGGCAAAAAGATAATTGTTATGGCAGGCCCCTGCTCAATTGAGAATATTAGTCTTTTACGCGAGATCGCCGCAGAAATAAAGAAGTCAGGGGCGCTTATCTTAAGGGGCGGGGCGTTTAAACCGCGCACATCGCCTTATGCTTTTCAGGGGCTAGGCGAAGAAGGTTTAAAATATCTTCATCAGGTAGGCACCGAATCGGGCCTGGCTACGGTTACGGAAGTAATGGATCCCCGTGATGTCGAAATAGTGGCTAAATACGCGGATATTTTACAGATCGGCGCGCGTAATATGCAGAATTTCAATCTTCTTAAAGAAGTGGGTATGACCAAAAAGCCGGTTTTGTTAAAGCGCGGGATGTCTTCCACGGTTAAAGAATTATTAATGTCGGCTGAATATATTCTTGCCGGGGGTAATTTTAACGTTATTTTATGCGAGCGCGGAATACGCACCTTTGAGGATGCAACGCGCAACACTCTGGATTTAAGCGCGGTGCCGGTGGCTAAGCAGCTATCGCATTTGCCTATAATAGTTGATCCAAGTCACGCTGCCGGTAAGTGGGGATTGGTTGCGCCACTTGCTAAAGCAGCCGTTGCCAGCGGTGCGGATGGTTTGATTATTGAAGTGCACAGCCACCCGGAAGATGCTTTATCCGACGGAGCGCAGTCGTTATTGCCGGGCAATTTCAATCAGCTCATGGAAGACTTAAAGAAAATTGCCAAAGCGGTGGGGAGAGAGTTGTAATGAAGCTATTTAACAAAGTTGCTATTATTGGTACCGGACTTATCGGTGGGTCAATCGCTTTAGATATTAAGAAGAATAAGCTTGCCGGTGAAGTCGTTGGCGTAAGCCGCCATAAGCGCAATATATCTCTGGCTAAGAAAATGCATGCCATAGACAAAGGTTCGCAGGATATTTTTATAGCAAAGGGTGCGGACCTGGTGATATTTGCTACTCCGGTAGAAACAATACTTTCCTTAGCTCCCAGAATAGCTGCTATAGTGGATAAGAATTGCATAGTTACTGATGTTGGCAGCACTAAACAAAAAATAGCATCTAAATTGGAGAAGGTTTTCTTAAAATATGCAGGGAGCCATCCTATGGCCGGTTCAGAAAAACACGGGGTTAGAAATGCTAAAGCCGGTATGTTAAAAGATTCTTTGTGCCTGGTTACCCGGGATGAGAATACTAATAAGGAAGCTGTTCGTAAGATAACAAAGCTTTGGTCTGCGCTGGGGACCAAGGTTCTTATTTTATCCCCTGCGGCCCATGATAAAATACTATCTTTTGTCAGCCATCTGCCGCATGCTGTCGCATTTTCCCTGATTAGCTCCGTACCTAAGGAATATTTTAAATTTTCTTCCAGCGGGCTTAAGGATGCCACGCGTATTGCTGCTTCGGAGCCTGAACTTTGGGCGGATATTTTCTTAACTAACCGCGGGAATATGCTTAAAAGTATAACGGTTTTGGAGAATAACTTAGCCGGTATAAAGTCAGCCATAAACAATAAGAATAAGCATTTGCTAACCAGGATTCTTAAAAAGGCGAGCGAAAAACGTAATATTTTGAGTCTATGATTATTGCAATTGACGGGCCTGCGGGAGCAGGCAAGAGTACTATTTCAAAGATAGTAGCCCAGAGACTGGGCTTTATTTATGTTGACACAGGGGCGATGTACCGCGCGCTTACCCTGAAAGCTATTGAACAGAATATCCCCTCCAATGCCAAAGATCAGCTTATTAAGATGGTCGGTAGCACAGTCATAGATTTAAATAACAGGCCTGATGGTTCTCTGCAGGTTTGCCTGGATGGCCGCGATGTCAGTAAAGAGATAAGGGAGCCGCGAATTACAAAATTAGTTTCCGATATAGCCAAGATAAAAGAGGTTAGACAGGTTATGTTGGGTTTGCAGAGAAAGCTCGGGCAGTCCAAGAATAGCGTGCTTGACGGACGCGACATAGGCACGGTTGTCTTTCCCGACGCGGATAAGAAATTATATATAGATGCTAAATTCTCTACCCGGGTTGGCAGACGCTATAAAGAATTGAATGAATTGGGCGCTGATGTTACTCCCCAAGATATAGAAAAAGATCTGCATAATCGCGATACAATCGATTCTACCCGCGAATTTGCTCCGCTTAAGAAAGCGGACGATGCGTTTTATGTAGATACCACAGATTTGACCATCCAGCAGGTTGTCGATAAAGTAATAGCATATATAAAACAATAATGGATAAAGCCTTAATAAGAAATTTTTCAATTATAGCGCATATAGATCATGGTAAGTCTACCTTAGCCGATAGAATTTTAGAGGTTACCGGAGCAGTAGACAAAAGGCATGCTAAGGCTCAACTTATGGATGACATGGACTTAGAAAGGGAGCGTGGCATCACTATCAAGGCTTCAATGGTGCGCCTGTCTTATCGCAGCAAAGACGGTAAAGAATATATTTTAAATCTTATCGATACGCCGGGTCACGTTGATTTTACTTATGAAGTTTCTAAATCTTTGGCAGCCTGCGAAGGGGCGGTTTTAGTGATTGACGCAGGCCAAGGCATAGAAGCTCAGACTGTGGCTAATTATTATCTAGCCCGTGATAATAATCTTAAGGTTATTCCTGTTATAAATAAAATAGATCTTACCAGCATTGATATACCGCGCGTAGAAAGGCAGATTACCGGGGTTTTGGGTTTCAATGAGGATGAGATAATCCGGGCTTCGGCAAAAGAAGGCACGGGCGTAGAAGATATCCTGGAAAGAATTATTGAAGTTGTCCCTCCTCCTACGGGCGAAGAGAATAATCCTTTAAAGGCGCTTGTTTTTGACTGCCGTTTTGATGTTTATAAAGGCGTAGTAGTCTTTGTCAGGGTTGTCGACGGAAGGATTGATCCGCAGACGCAGCTTAAATTGATACATTCAGGACAGATGTACAAGATAGAGGAACTTGGCACGCTTAAGGATCTTAAATATACTAAAGCCGATAATTTGACCTGTGGCGAAGTCGGATATTTTACCGCGAATATCCGTGACCCGCGCGAAATTGTTATCGGTGATACGTTAACTGATGTCAGGAATCCTTGCCAAGAAGCGCTTCCCGGATACAGGACTTTAAAGCCGCTTGTTTTCTGCGGCGTATATCCTGTTAATGCGGCGGATTTTCCTGACTTGCGCGATGCCATGGATAAGATGAAGCTGTCGGATGCTTCGTTTGTCTTTGAGCCTGAAAACTCGCAGTCCTTTGGCTCAGGGTTCCGTTGCGGCTTCTTAGGACTTTTGCATATGGAGATAGTCCAGGAGCGTCTTGAGAGAGAGTATAATTTAAATCTTATCCTGACTGTTCCTAACGTAGTCTACCGCGTAAGAAAACCTAACGGTGAGATGGTTGAAGTAGATACCCCGGCAAAGCTGCCTCTTCCCCAGGATATTCAGGAAGCATTGGAACCCTATGTAAGTTTGTTGATGATAGTGCCGGTAGACACAATCGATCTGGTTTGTGAATTAGCCAAATCTCGTCGGGGAACTTTTCAGGCCAGCGACTATATGGGCGAAGACAGGGTAAAGTTGATTTTTAATATTCCGCTTTCCGAGATAATTGTGGATTTTTATGATAAAATGAAGTCGCTTACCAGAGGTTATGGTTCATTGGATTACGAATTTAAAGGTTATTATCCTACAAAACTGGCTAAGCTGGACATTCTATTAAACGGTGTGATATGCGATGCATTTTCGACAGTGATGTGTAAAGAGAAGGTTTCATCCAAGGCACATGCTTTGGTTTCTAAGCTTAAGGAACTTATCCCGCGGCAATTATTTGAAGTAAGCATTCAGGCGGCTGTGGGTAGCCAGATTATCGCTTCGGAAAAGGTGCGTTCAGCCGGTAAGCATGTCACCGCCAAGTGTTACGGCGGCGATATCACACGTAAACGTAAACTCTGGGAGAGCCAGAAAAAAGGTAAACAGAGGCTTAAGCAGTTCGGAAAAGTAGAAATTCCGCAAGAGGCGTTCTTGGAGGTTTTAAAGATATGAAGACAAAAAATAAGTCCGTAATACGCGAATGGGTCGAATCTATCTTAATAGCTTTTGTGTTGGCGATGATTATTCGTGCCTTTATCGTTCAGGCTTTTAAGATTCCTACCGGATCTATGCGGCCTACTCTTTTGGAGGGCGATATAATCCTGGTGAATAAGTTTATTTACGGGGCAAAGGTACCGTTTACTAAAATGAGTCTTCCGGCTCTCACTCAGCCAAAAAGGGGGGATGTAGTTGTATTTATTTACCCCGAAAACCCCAAGAAGGATTTTATAAAAAGGTTAGTCGCCTTCGGAGGCGAGGAGGTACAGATAAAGAACGGTACGGTTTATGTTAATGATAAACCTCTGCTGGGCCAGGAATTCAGTTCGCGGTATTATTATAATAGAGGCGGATACGCCACAGAAGGGCAGAAGATAACTGTGCCGGCAGACAGTTTTTTTGTTCTGGGGGATAATTCCGCTTCCAGCCAGGATAGCCGATATTGGGGTTTTGTGCCTAAGAAAAATATTTTGGGCAAGGCTATGATAATATATTGGCCCCCTAACAGGATACGAATTATAAAATGAACTTCGCTAATAAGATATCTACCTTTAGGATTATAACTGTTCCTTTTTTTGTTGCCACTTTGGTTTATTATTCGCCGCACCGGGAGTATCTGCGATTTGTAGCTTTAGTGATATTCGTACTTGCGGTAATATCGGATGCGGTTGACGGCTATATTGCGCGTAAGGCTAAGCAGCAATCTCAAGCTGGGATGATCCTGGATCCTCTGGGAGACAAATTGCTTTTGATGAGCGCTTTCATATGCCTGACCGCGGATAAATTTGTGCCGAATTTCCCGCTCTGGGTAACCCTGACAGTTATCAGTCGTGATGCTATAATTCTTTTGGGTACAACGGTAATTTACATGGTTAAGCAACACATCAATATATCCCCTACAAGATGGGGAAAATTTACAACTACTTCCCAGATGTTTTCGGTCATCGCCGTATTGTTGCAGCTTAAGGTTTCGTTTATTTTCTGGTCAGTAGCCACTTTCTTTACTGTTATATCAGGCGTAGACTATGTAATGAGGGGGTTTAAAACTTTATATGCGTTGGACAATCATAGGAATAATCACTAGTTATCTTATCGGGTCTATCCCCACTGCTTATATAGCAGGCAGGTTATTAAAAGGTATAGATATCCGTAAGTTCGGCTCCGGTAATGTAGGTGCAACTAATGCCTGGCGCGTATTAGGTAAAGGGCCGGGTGTGGTTGTTTTGTTGCTTGATGCTTTTAAGGGAGTGGTACCGGTAATATTCTTAGCTGACTTCTTAGCTGCAAAGCCCGTTGTTGTTTCACAGGGAATATTGCGTATACTTTTAGGTTTAAGTTGTATAATCGGGCACAACTGGACGCTGTTTCTGAAATTCAAAGGCGGCAAGGGCATAGCAACTACTCTTGGAGTATTGATTGGATTGTCAATTGAGATCTCCGGGTTAAGGCTTGTTATGGTTTCGGTAATTGTGGTTTGGGTTGTAGTGTTTGCCTTTACAAGAATTATATCTGCGGCTTCAATTATTGCGTCAATATGTTTGCCCCTTGCGGCAGCTTTCTTTAAGCAACCCAGATATCTGTTTGTTTTAAGCGTAATCCTTTCTTTGTTTGCCCTTATAAGGCATAAATCAAATATCGTCAGACTACTGCAGGGAAAAGAACCTACCCTAAATTTTCGTAAAACCTCCTAAGTTAAGCAAAAGCAACCGCTTTCTTTTTTAGCCCCCCATACCCTTGAAACGCCTCTACTTACAATCTATACTTTACTTGGCAATTCTATAGAATCCCCACCAGCCACAATAAGGTGAAGGGACGGCCGGGTTGCCATGAAAGCTGGAGGGAATAATTTTTGAGGGCAACCCGGTTTATAAAAATTAGAGGTAGCAAATGCGCGATATAGTATTTAAGAATTTGACTTCGGAAAGCAGGAAAAGAAAGGTAATCGCCAGTTCCGAAATTACCGATAAAGAAGGTGTGCGTAGCGTCATACACCGGCATTTTGTCTGCGTAGTTAAAGAGATTCACAACCAAGAGATGCAGAAGCCGGTGCCATATATGCATGTTTTAAAGGAACACAATAATAAAGAGTGTAGAGAAAGATTTTTCTGCAAGATAAAAGGCAGCGTGTATGCGGTAAATAAAGATAAATTGTATTTGATTCTTTTTATGCACACTCTGAATATTACCCTGACGGCTATGCCGCAGGGGCTAGTGAATTGAAGTTTAGCCTTGACAAAAGGCTAGAGATAAAGTATACTTAATAAGAACTTTTTCAAACTAGTTTTTAATCCGGCATTTCCCGGTTATGGAGGTAACTGGGAATATGCCACGGAATTCGTAAGCCGGATTGACAAAATGGTCAGTCCGGCTTTCTATTTTATGGGGTAAAAGTGATTGACAATGCTGTAAATAAGAGGTATATTAGCCCCACAAGGGGGGCAAAAATGAAGAGAAAACTCTTAATAGGAATATTGGGGTTGATATTTACATCCGTTTGGTCCTGCATGAGTTATGCGGGGGCATTAAATCTTACTTACACCCTGGTTGAGGGCGGGTCGGTGCTGCAGTTAGAGCCCAGATTTTTGTTTAAGGGCGTACAGTTAAATGCCACAGCTAATCCTTCCACCCAGTATCAGATAGTTCAGAATATTGTTAGGCCTCTTACCAATTCTTCGGATAATTCTACGATAGGTGATAAGTTTGTAGTGCGCGGGATACGTCAATCTAATGCATACGGTGATTTACTTATTCCTCCCAGCGATCCCGGCATGCCGGTCAGAAACGGGCAGATAATCTACATTAACAAAACCGGCAACAGCGATACCATGACTTTGGTTTATGGAATTTCCGATATTAGCAATTTATCCGCAGGCCTATACACAGGACAGATAAGTTTTACTATATCTCCTATAAATTCTAGTGCAGCTTTGGTCACCCAGTACGTCAATATTTCCGTAAAGATAGAAGCGCAAGAAACCGTTCCGATTATAGAAATTACTACACCTGTGCGTCCCGGTGTCATTTATCTTAACTCAGGAAGAGAATCTTCTAAGGTTTGCGATGTTTCAGTTCAGATAAAAGGCGCTTTAAAAGGTGACTTTAGTATTATACAAATTTTGGGCCAGCCGATAGAGTCGCTAGGGGAAAGTAAGCGCCTTGATCCGGCAGCGGTAAATTTTCAGGTATTGCATGCCAGTAAAGGTATGGGGGCGCCGCTTACTCCTTTATCCGATAGGCAGCAGATTGTTTATAATGCAGGCCCGGGTGGAGCTAATGATCAGGAATTTATTATAAGTTACGGCTTCGGAGATTTATCCCAGCAGAAATCCGGCAGATACCGTTCTACGATTAGATATTATCTTGAGCAGCCGGGAAAACCGACTAAGACGCTTGAGACTTTGGTTTTAGAAATTGAAGTAGGCAAGATATTCGATTTAACTGTTAAGACTGCTCTTGAGACGGGAAAAATAGAATTCAATAATATTAAATTTGGAGATACCAAAACTTACGGAGTTGATATTGAGATAAAGTCTAATATTGGTAAACGCTATCAGGTTGCACAAAAGGTAGCGCATGAATTGGTGAACAAGGATGGCGTTATAATGCCCGAGGGTAATTTTACGGTAATGACCGAAAGCATAGATACAAAAGGAGCGCTTAAGTTTACCAGTAAAGCTCCGGTAAAAAAAGGCGAGACAGTTTTGTTTGTTTCCGATGATGACGGTTCGTCCGATAAATTTAAGGTTACTTATGAATTGTATGTTCCGCGCGACGCAAAGTTAGGTGATTACTCTACGTCGCTTTCTTATTCAATTGCAGAGATTTAAATCTTTAAAGGAAGGGGGGTGAAAAATATGAAGAAGACAATCGCATTATTAGCGATGCTTATGCTTACCGTTTCGTTTGCTTATGCTGCTACTAATTCAGGAAATATTTCCGTTGTCGCTACATTGGCCTCGGGTACGCCTAATGCTACATTTAAGGTTTACAAGGCGCCGGGTGGCGGGAATATTGACTTCGGCACAGAATATACATCAATGAATTTCAACTCCTGGACCACAGTGCAGAGGACAGGCAAAGCCGCACAATGGACAAGCGTTGACCATTATGCAGTAGTTGCTTTCTCTGATGGCAGAGGCAGACCATATTTCATCAAGAGTTTAGGAACTGGTGCATTCGTTAGCGGCACAAACACATTGCCCGCAGGTTCTTTCGCGTGTATACCAGTTTATTCTGCGGATGATATGTGGGATGCAGCTGATCCTCATTCTAAGCAGGGTACTAAGCCAGCAGGTGCTACTTTAGCTGCTATGTTTGCAGCTATCAATGCTACGGCACAGACAGTCTACACCAGTGAGAATCCAAGCACGTCGCGCATTCTACAGGTACGCTACGGGTTCGTTCCTTATACGACTGCCGGAGCTAATCCTTATACTGGCTATGCGCCTATTCCCACATCACAGGCAGCAGGTACATACAGCGGAGTTACGGTAAAGGTAAGCATTACGCAGTAAGTATCATTACACATACAATAAATCCTTTTATCCTCGGCAAGAGCGGGTCAGCTTCTGCTGAGGGTAAGGGATTTATTTTAACTTAAAAGGAGAGGATAGATGTTGTCTAAAAAAGGAGGAGCGTTAAAGTCGCTTTTATTATCTTTTATCGTGGGGTTGATTATTTTTCCTTTTGATACGGCTTCTGCTTTTAAGGCAGTACAAATAGATCAGGCTAAGATTCGTTTGATTATGGCCCCGGGTACATCAAAGACCGGCAGGCTTGAGGTTGTCAATGATTCCGAAGAGCCTAAGCAGGTCAAAGTTTATACCGAAGACTGGGCCTATGATAAAAGTGACGGCTCTAAGAATTTTTTTGATACAAATACTACTTTTTATTCCTGTTCCAACTGGATTAGTTTTTCTCCGGCCGAGTTTAATATCCCTGCTTTCGGTAAAGCCTACGTTAACTATGTGATTAAAATGCCTGCCGATGTACCAAGCGGAGGATATTACAGCGTATTATTCTTCGAATCAATTATGGGCGAGACTAAGCCTGAGGATACAATAGGCGCTACTGCAGTAGTCCCTGTAGCCATACGCGTAGGAACGCTATTTTATATAGAGACAGAAGGCGGAATCCACCCTGACATAGAGCTGGGTAAATTCAAAGTGGAAAGGCAGGATAATACGGAGCCCTTTACCATTGATCTTGCTTTTGAAAATACTGGCAATATAGATCTGACGTGCGGCGGTACGTATAATCTTATGGATGATCAAAACATGGTTTACGCCCGCGGTGAACTCAGCACAGTTTATACCATGCCTAAAGATAAGGCAGATTTTGTGGCCAAGTGGAAAGAATCAATACCTAAGGGTAGCTATGATCTGGTTATTACTCTGGACTTAGGCAAGGCATGGGAGGAATTCGGAGTTAAGAAGGGACCGGTTTTAGTTAAGGAGGCAAGAGTTGAAATCGGCGCTAACGGGGAGGTCGTAAAGGTCGGGGAGCTTAAATAGCAGTGTTAAGCACTGTATTTCATATAGAGGTTGCTAGTTTGCGTTCAAAGGCTTAAAGAGCGATATAAGCCTATTTTTTTATTTATAGGGCATTGTAAGTATACGTTAAATGGTATATAATAAAAAGCTATGAAATTCGTCCGTATTATTTTAGGGGTATTAATCTTAACTTCATTTGCTTCTCTAAAGCTGCATGCTTCTCAGGCTTCCGCATATCTCTGCGAAACAGGTTTAGAATTATACAAGCAGGGTCACTATGAAGAAGCTTTGAATGAGTTTAAGAAGGCCTTATTAGCCGAGCCTAACTATGCCCCTGCTTTAAAATACATCCGCATTATTGAACAGTCGGGTTCAGTTATAAATTCGCAGGCTCCTGCAGCGGCATACACCCCGTCTAATTTAAATTCCGCAGGAGATGTTTATTCTCCTGCGTCTAGACAAACGTTGGATTTAATAGAGCTGCAGAAAGAAATGGTTAAAGACAGGGGGCCGTTACCAGGGGTACCTGCGTATATGTCTGCGGCAGAGCCCGGGCCAACATATAAAGAAGCGGAAATGTTAGGTGTTGTGCCTGTGCCGGCTGATAAGCCGCGCAAGCAAATGCTTCCACCTGTAGTTATCAATCTTGATGAATCGTTAAATAAGATTGTCCAGCCGATAAGTATAGACCAGGGCAGAAGCCTGATATTACTAGGCAGCAATATCAGGCGTTACCTGCTTACTTACCCCGAAGCGCTTACAGTGGCGCAAACTAGCGCTAACGAGCTTACACTTACCGGTGATCAATACGGTTATACGTATGTGCATGTCTGGGATGATTCCGGACGTAGGACAATAGAATTTATGACTGTACCGCCTGCTCCCGAGGGCCCAAGCTATGAAGAAGCACAGCGTATTGCCGGCGAACGTACGGGCACATTTAAACTGCGCTATTCATTAGATTGGGCAACTTATGAAGCCGGTCCCAGATTGTATAATTTAGACAGGACTTCTTATAATTGGACGCATAATTTTGGCGCTACCGGTCCTACGCCTTACGGCGATAGCGATTTTGCTTTGACTGTGCGCAAAGATCAGGCTACAAAAGCAGATGTTACTTATCTTACCATCGGCCTGACTAATGGTAAAGTTGGCCCATTTGAGGGGTTTACTTTGCGCGGTTTTGATTTTTGGCCGGATTTCAACAACATGGCTTTCCCCAGTTCTACATTAAGAGGTGCTATGCTTAGTTCTCCGGCATTTGATAAAAAGTTAAATTATACCGTATTCTGGGGCTCAGAAGGAGGCGGACGTTACGGAGACCTTTCGCCTACGTTAAACAAAGTTAAGGATTCTTTTGTCAGCGGTGCATATTTGAATGTGTCTCCCACAGAAAAACAGAATTATAATGTTACTATAACTCATGGTTGGGGCACGGATAGAGATCCTCAACTTGATCCTTACGTTTATGATATCGCAGCCAATTGGACATTAAATAAGAGCCTTGGGCTAAGTTATGAGGCCGCATATGACAATAGTAACCCGGCCCAACTTTTGAATCTTACATTCACCAGGCCTAAATTCAGTTTCACTGCGCAAACCAGAGATATCAGTAAAGATTTTAATAGCATAACAGGCCAGGCCTGGCAGGCAGGAAACTTAGGCGAATTAATGACATTTAATTATACGCCGAATGATATATTTAGCACAAATGCTACGCTTGATATTTATAGAGATAGATTGTATCCTGCCGAAGATAACAGGTATCGTCCTAATGAAGATTTAAACTGGCAGTTGGATTATCGTCCGTTTAAGAATACCCAGTTCGGCCTTGCTTACATTCTGCAAAATGATTTGGGTAAAGTATCCCAGACGCGTTACCAGAGTCCTTCCTTAAGCGCGTCCACATCTTTTCATGCCATAGCAGATATGAGCGCGTATTTTAGTTTCGCGCACCAGGATAATACGGTTTATACTTCTCCGGCATCAGACTATAAAAATGAGCGTCTTTATAGCGGATTAAGGATTAACTTAATAGGCGCTTTGTATATGTATTATAATAACGAAATAAATTATCTGCACGAGGAATTCAACGATAATCATGTTATGCCTAATGCTAACGAAATCGGCCTGGACTGGTCGGATCAGCTTTGGAATACGCCCTTTTACGGGACGATGCGTTTTACTTACCGCGATGAAGAAGATGCAGTATCGGATTTAAGTTTTCTCTCTGGTCAGGATTATATCGAAGGCAACTTAGGTTTGTCTTATCGCCCCACGGACAATAACGAGCTTTATGCTTCTTGCCGTATACGTAACAACTGGAAAGACGGAGTTAACAATGCTCAAAAAGGTTTCGATGTGGACTTTAACGCCGGGATGCGCTATCTTTGGGATACAGGGTTGCGTTGGGATGCTGTATGCAATATATCCGGATACGTTTTTAAAGATACTAATGGCGATGGATTAAGGCAGAGAGACGAGGCGCCTGTTGAAGGAATGAAAGTTTGGTTAGGTAAGGATAGATCGCTTCTTACCGATATATTCGGCTATTACCAATTCAGGGGCGTACGCGGCCAAAAGGCTTATACTTCTTTGGACGGATCTTTACTGCCGCCCGGATATGTTCCTACCGTGCCCATAAGGCAGGAGGTCGCCATTTCTCAGGGTAAGAATATAAGAGTGGATTTTGGGATTATATCGCGTTGTGAAATAACCGGATTTGTCTTTGAAGATGCCGATGGTAACGGTCAATACAATAAAGGAGATCAAGGTATAGCGGGGGTACTCATGTCTTTGGAGAACGGTTTAAAATCCGTTACCGATAGTACCGGCCATTACCGTTTCCTCGCCGCTTCTCCCGGAGACCATACCGTAACTTTGGATTTAAAGAGCCTGCCCATCCAATATCTGCCCGAGACGGCGATTTCCAAGAAAATCACCATATTTGAGGGCGTAGCTTACACCTACAATATCCCGCTTAAGAAGATTAAGAAACAATAAAAAAGCCGATTCCCGCCATCTTATCAGCGAAAATCAGCCTCTTTACTAACAATTTACAGGCCAATACCTTTATGTTATCGGCTGTAAATTGTCTGCACAGCTGTAGTGCCTGTGCTTGTTTGTCTTAAGCTTTCCTTTTGGATGCTCTCAGTTTCCGCAACAGCTTCATCAGTTACTGCAGCCAAGTTAGTCCCAGCCGCATTGCCAAAAGGAGGCGCGTTTAATCCCGGGACAGACGGTATTGTAACCGATACCGGCACTGAGATGCTGTCTGCCGCCCAAGCTATTGCCGCCAGTGTTAAGATTAATAAAGAAGTGATGCCCCATGTTCTTAAAGTTTTGTTTTTCATCTCGCACCTCCCTAAAACTTCAACCTTCCGTGGCAGATGGTTTTTTAAGTCCCTTTAAAACACAAAAACCCAAGCAAACAACTCGCTTGGGTTACGCATAAAAAACCCTAAAGGTAATATCTTTAGGGTATCTTTACCTTTTGGCAACCCCGCTATCCTTTTATTATTAAAGGACCGGAAGCTTTGCGTCCCAGCATTACTGCTAGTTTGCCTTTTTCAACTGGCCTTCCTAATTGTTATTACAAGTATAACACAGAATTGGGCATTTTTCAAGGGTGACAGGTGGTAAAATTGCAAATTACGCAAAGTGAATATCTATGCGTTTTATAAGCCCGGACCTTATTTGGGAGGCGTAAGGGGAGGGGATAATGTCAGAACTGATTTCTACAGGTTTGTTATCTTTATCGGTAAAGGCTATTTTCTTTACGGAGACCCTACCTTCGCCGAATGTGTCCTTTTTCTTAAGGTTAATATACTTTACGCTTATGTTTTTCAAGAAGTTAAAACTATAATTCCCACTCTTATCGAAAAGCCATCCTGCTAGAGCGGGCTTAAGGGTTAGATTAAGTTCATTGTTTTTATCAACGGAAAATGGTTTTTCTCCGACGTTGATAATCAGCCACATTTGTATAAATTCTACGGTTGAGCCTGATAGCCGGGCTACAAATCCGTTGCCGTGCAATTTTTTGTCTGAAAAAGCACTTGATACCAAAAATGACGTATTTTCCAGAATGCTCCGTCCATAACGCGCGGGATTTTGGAAAGGGACAAGTGCATTCTTAAAATCTTTGTAAAATTCGGTGTGTAGTTTTTGTTTCAGAAGCTCCAGGAGGTATTTATATTCCATATGCAACCATATAGATTCATGTTCTAACCAGCCTGGAGCAAATACCCTGCAGCGCCCGATTTCTTCCGGCATGTTTTTAAGAGATGCAGTTACTTTATACATCTTAAGTTTGTTGTCGTATAGCTCGCTTTTAAGGGTACCTCTATGCAATGTCCTGGCAGTATCAGGATTTTTGGCTAATCTTAAGGCATGCATCTGGCCCTCTAAGAATAAGGGTAGTTTCTTTTGGGTAAATTTGAGAGGTTTTATGTAGCCATTTTCTGTAATTTCATATTCCGAGACTTCATTGATAAAGTATGCGTAATAAACTGATTTCTTGTAGTCATAGGCCTTAGCTATTCCGGCATCTATTTTCTTTAATGAGTCTTGAAATATTTCCTTTAATGTTGAAATCGGGATCTCTAACTCTTTACCGGTAAGTCCGAATTTTGTTTTGTTTCTGTAGCCTTCTTTTAAGGAAGTACTTTTATCCCAGTAGATATAATCCTTACTGGGGCTTTGGGAGGTTAAGTATTCTTTAAGCAATCCGCCTAAACTCATTAAAAAGTCACAGACCTCTTCGGTAATAGCTATTTTGCTCACCTCCGAAGTCTCTATAGCAGATTGTATGAATAATATAAGCCTCTTTAGTTCGAACGTTTCGCAAAGAGATGAACCCAGGAGTCCGGGAAGGCCGTTTAGGGCATCATACCAGTTTGGTTTACCGGCTTCCATTTCAATACCGCAGCCAAAGGCATCAAGAGAGGCGAGTTTATTCGCAGTTAAACAAAGCAATTTGTTAATGAGCGTAGTTTTGTATATTTGGCCTTTACCCTGGTCAGCCCTTACTATATGAGGGCTTATGGTTCTTTTCTTGATGATTTCTTTCTTGGAGTTATCAGCGGCTATGGCATGAAATTGCCTTACGGAATCATCCTTTAAAACATATTTTTCATGGCGCGGTTTAACAATCTCTGTGTTATCAAAATAGGTGAATTCTTTTTTCTCAAAGATTAACTCTTTTAAGTTATCGGGATAGATGTTTAAGTAGTTTTCCAGAAGATCGATATTATAATGCCAATGGTCCGTCCAGAATCCCTCACCGTGTTCAGCTTCATGGTGCTGGTTGGAGTGGGCGAGGACTATGTTCAGGAATTCGTCGTAAGAAATCTTAAGTTTTATTTCATTATCTTGCAGGAAGAGTATAGCTTCTCCGGGGGTAAAAGGTTTGTTTAAGAATTCAACTATGCTTTCTGCGTCTTTTTTTGCGAGGTAGCTGGTTAGGTGGCTCTTTAGTGGCGTGGTATCTCTTAAAACAAAACAAGACCCCTTTACTACCAGTGGATTAAAGCCGTCTGTTTGCAGAAGGTTAAAGAAAGTCAATATGTTTGTATATCCTATTTGCGGGTTAAACCAGGTATCGCATCTTCGGTTCTGGTTGGCATCGCGGTAATTACCGTTGCCTTGAGAGAAGTAGGACGGTTGCAGCTGGAATTTATTGTAATCTCTTTCCGTGTCACCATGCTTGCGGGAATAAAGATAAAATATCGATGAGTTATCTTTTGATTTTAAGACTGTAGGATAACCTCCGCGCATGATGTTATCCAGATAAGTCTGCTTTGTATAAGCGTCAAATGCCGCAGAACTGCTTTTGGTATTTACGTCAGCCTGCAGAGTTTCGATTAATTCTTTATTTCTTGCCTTTTTTTCTTGCAGATAAGCGGCGGAAGAGAGGCGCTTAATTGAGGAATTCAGGGTTTTTAAGTTGCGCATATAACCGATCAGGGAATATAATGTTTTTTCTTTGTGCCCGGCCAATTTTAATTCGGCAAAGGAAAATCCACATGGCATTTTACTTGTGACGGTTTCTTCTTTCGGGGGAGTGAATTTCTTTGCATCTAAGAATGCCTCGGGCATAGAGAAATCCGTTACCTCGCCGAATACGGTTTGAGGATCAATAATGGGCCGTATTATTTTCACCCCTTTGCCTTCATCGGTAAAACCTAAATAAAAATTTCCTTCCTTTATATGGACTACTTCCGGCCGGTCTGATGGGTCGACAGTTAGCTTGTAGAACGGCACGTTTTTATCCATATTATCGACGTTCATCCAGGCCTCTATGGTGCGCCCCATTTCTTTCAGAAAGAAGTTGTTGGTGCCAAAGGGGACTATTTGCGGCAGCCCGTCAAGTATTTGTATTGTTTTAGCCTTGGAGGAGGTATTTTTGATTGTGACAATTCTTGCTAATGCGGCATAGGAATCTTGGGGGATAGTAAAATATTCGATTTCTACTTTTAGGCCAAGGGATGCATTGGTTTCCTCGATTTTCAGGTCGTAGGAGGAAAGAAGTATTTTATTCTCTAGCTTAAAAGCCCGGTTATTGAGGTTATTTTGAAATGGTTCGTAAAATATCGGTTTCTTGTTGTCTGCGATTTTGATGAAAGTGCGAAAACCGAAGGAAGAGACGGTTTGCCAGGCCTTGTTTGCCGGGTAAAACTCCAATATTGGATGGTCTTTGTCTTTAACTCCAAAGCTACAGATGCACTGTGCGCGGTTTACATAGAATGCCCACATCGGGATACCGTATTTGCCGGCTATCCCAGGGAAGAAGTTGGCAAAGGGTTTGGATAGGTTGTAGTTTTCTATTGCAAACTCGCCGCCGGGGGTAAGGTAATATTTAGGTTTCATAACTAACATATTTTACATGCTTTCTGAGGTTTGTCTATTAAAATATTATTGGGGTTTTAGCGGGTCCTCGCTTGTCATTTTGCTTGCGGGTTTATTGGTCCAGTGAACTGCTTAGCGGATTCTGGCTTGGGTATTTCTTCGCGGGGACGCTCGCCCCGCCCAGCGTGCGGGGCTTCGCTCGGGTCGGCTGCGTCGCTCTTCCGCATCCGGGCCCTAGATAAAAGAGTTTTTTTAATTTTGGAGCCGGATGCGGAAACCGTGCCCGCTCCTTGCCTCCACGCCCCGCTCAAAAATACCCAAGCCATCCGCTAAAAGCCAATTTGTATAAATAAATGACCCTGGTGGTTTTCGAGCGAATGGAGATTGTGTAGCGGGTGACTGCCGAGCCGAGTCCCCTTTTCGCGCGCAGCTGAACGGTTACGCAGGCGAGCACGAAAAGGGTGGCTCTGGCTGTGCAGGACCGCTAAGCAATTCAACTGGCTAGAAAATCCGACAGGGGCATTTATATGTGTTTGACTTTTGGGTTAAAGGATGTTAATATAAAGAACTAATTATAGAGGAGAAACGATGGCAATAGATAAGAAGGTTGTTGAGCATGTAGCGCATTTGGCACGCATCGAACTTAAACCGGCAGAGCTGGATACGTTATCCGGGCAGCTTAAGGATATCCTGGATTTTATCGACAAGTTGAATAAGGTTGATGTCTCCAACATAAAACCCACGAGCCATATCTTGCCTATAAACAACGTTTTAAGGGATGATGTTCAAAAGCCTTCGCTACCCATAGAAAAAACACTTAGTAATGCTCCGGAAAAAGAGGGCAATTTCTTTGTCGTCCCTAAAATAATCGAATAAATGGAATTATTTAAATTTACCCTACATGAGTTGGTTGAGAAGATAAATAAGAAGGAGACCAATCCTTCTGAGGTGATCAATTCTCTCTGGAAGAGAATGCGTGATATCGACTTGAAAGTCCGTGCTTATGTAAGAACCCCGGGTTCTTTCAACGGCCTACGAACTACGAACTACGAACTACGAACTCTAAAAGGCGTCCCTATTTCTATCAAAGACAACATTTGCACCGAGGGCTATAATACAGAATGTTGCTCTAAAATATTATCTGGATTTAAACCGCCGTACGACGCCACCGTTATCAATAAACTTAAAAATTCCGGGGCCGTGATATTAGAGACAAAGACCAACATGGATGAATTTGCTTTTGGCTTGTCTACGGAGAATTCCTGTTTCTATCCGGCGCATAATCCGTGGAATCTGGATTGTGTTGTGGGTGGTTCTTCCGGAGGTTCGGCCGCTGCGGTGGCTGCTGATGAGGCAATTGCCGCTTTAGGCTCGGATACGGGTGGTTCTATACGTCAGCCGGCTTCTTTTTGCGGCGTGGTTGGGATGAAACCGACTTACGGCAGAGTTTCGCGTTACGGTTTGATTGCTTTTGCTTCCAGCTTAGATCAGATAGGTCCCATTACCAAAGATGTGCGTGATAATGCGATATTGATGAATATAATTTCTGGGTATGATCCTGATGATTCTACCTCTGCCGATGCGGCGGTGCCGGATTATACGAAATCCCTGGGTGGCGATATTAAAGGAATAAAAATAGGTATACCCAATGAGTATTTTGTTGAGGGTATGGATAAAGAGGTAAAAGAGATAATCGAAGCAGCTATCGCCAAGCTTAAAAGTTTAGGCGCCCAGGAGAAGCAGGTATCTTTGTCTCATACTCAATATGCAGTAGAAGTTTATTACATTATCGCTACCGCCGAAGCAAGCTCAAATTTGGCCAGGTTTGACGGAGTGCAGTACGGGTATAGGGCTAAGGACAAAGGATTAAGTACTAAGAATCTTATAGAGATGTACAAGCAGACCCGCGGAGAAGGTTTTGGGCAGGAAGCTAAGCGTAGGATAATGCTTGGTACGTTCGTATTATCGCACGGATATTACGATGCATATTATCTGCGTGCGCTAAAAGTCCGTACGTTGATAAAACAGGATTTTGATAAAGTTTTCGAGAATTTCGATTGTATAGTAACTCCTACGTCTCCTACGCCGGCTTTTAAGATCGGCGAGAAAATAGAGGATCCCTTGAAGATGTATCTTTCGGATATCTATACAATTTCAGCAAATTTAGCGGGAGTGCCTGCCATGTCAATACCCTGTGGTTTTACTAAAAAAGGCCTTCCGGTAGGTTTGCAAATTATCGCCAAGCCTTTTGGCGAAGAGATGCTTTTTAAGGTTGCCCACGCATACGAGCAGGCAACAGAATGGCATAAACAAAAGCCTAAATTATGAAATACGAAGTTGTCATCGGACTAGAAGTACATTTGCAATTAAAGACCAAAACCAAGATTTTTTGCGGTTGTTCTACTGATTTTGGCAGTGATCCTAATACTCAGGTCTGTCCGGTATGCCTAGGTTTTCCCGGGTCATTGCCGGTATTAAATAAAAAAGTATTGGATTATGCGATTAAGGTAGCTTTGGCTTTGAATTGCCAGATACAGGAGTATACTAAATTTGACCGCAAGAATTATTTTTATCCTGATTTACCCAAGGATTACCAGATTTCTCAGTTTGATCTTCCTTTATCCAAGAACGGTTTTATCGATATTAATATTTCGGGAAAATCAAAACGTATAGGCATACGCCGCGCCCATCTGGAAGAAGATGCCGGCAAATTAATACATAAGTCTGATGTGAGCCTGGTGGATTTTAACCGTACAGGGGTGCCGCTTTTAGAGATAGTCAGCGAGCCGGATATTTTTTCTCCCGAAGAAGCACACGAATACCTGACCGTGTTAAAGAGTATCATTGAATATCTGGATGTCTCTGATTGCGATATGGAGAAAGGCTCTTTGCGCTGTGATGCAAATATATCGCTAAGGCCGGCGGGGGTTAAAGAGTTGGGCACTAAGACTGAACTTAAGAACATGAATTCTTTCAAAGGGGTTAAAGACGCGCTTACTTTTGAAATAGAGCGCCAGACAGAGATTCTGGACAAGTCAGAGAAAATAATCCAGGAAACGCGTTTGTGGGATGCCAGGGAATGTAAGACTTATTCTATGCGTACCAAAGAGGAGGCTCAGGATTACCGTTATTTTCCGGAGCCGGATCTTCCGCCGTTTTTAATCAATTCTGCATGGATAGAAGAGACAAGAAAGGCAGTGCCCGAACTCCCTCAAGAGAAAGAAGTGCGTTTTGTTAAAGAATTCGGGTTATCTAGCTATGATGCTCATATTATGGTATTTTCTAAGAAAGATGCTGCTTTCGCAGAGAGCTGTCTTAAGGCTTATCCTGACAGCGATAAGAAGCCGGTATCCAATTGGCTTATCGGGCCGCTTCTTTCTGAGGCCAATGCCCGGGGCTTAAGCCCGGCTGACTTAAAACTCTCTGCGCAGGGCCTTATAGAGTTGATAGGTTTTTTAAAGCGTAACGAAATCTCGCATTTAAACGCTAAATTAGTACTTACTGAAATGATAGATACGGGGAATACTCCCGGCGAGATAATCCGATCTAAGAATTTGATACAAATTTCCGATACGGCGAGCCTGGAGGTGATAGCCGAAGAGGTAATTAAGGAGAATATTAAATCAGTGGGGGATTATAAGCAGGGAAAGGCCAATGCGCTGATGTTTTTAGTCGGGCAGGTAATGAAAAAGAGCAAAGGCAAGGCAAATCCTAAACTTGTTCAAGAAACATTAAAGAGGAGATTGGATAATGCGTAGGAAGAATATTGTTTTCGGTGTAATTCTCGGCATTGCAGCCGCAGCTGTCTTCTCCTTTGCGCTATCCGCGACAGACAAGAAAGAGAAAGATGATTTATACCGGCAGGTGAATCTTTTTTCTGATACGTTAGGTATTGTGCAGTCCGAATATGTCGATGAGGCCAGCTCCAAAGATCTGATTTATGGAGCATTAAAGGGCATGCTTTCTTCGCTTGACCCCCACAGTCAGTTTATGAGCCCCGATGAATACAACGAATTAAAAGTAGAGACTGAGGGTAAGTTTGGAGGCCTAGGTATAGAGATAACTATTAGAGACGGGCTTTTGACTATAGTTACGCCCCTTGAAGATACCCCGGCATGGAAAGCAGGGATTAAGGCCGGAGATATAATAGTTAAGATTAACAATGAATTGACCAGAGAAATTGCGCTTCCCGATGCGGTGAAGAAGATGCGCGGTAAGGTAGGCGAAGCGGTTAACTTAACCATTCTCAGGGAATCGGAAAAGAAGATTCTCGAATTTAAAATAGTAAGAGAAACCATTAAAATAGAAGATATAAAAGAAGCCAGAATACTGGAGAAGGGCATCGGCTATATACGCTTGGTTGAATTTAGGGAGGAAACACCCAAAGATTTTTCTGTAGCGCTTAATAAACTCAAAAAAGAGGGGATGACTGCTTTAATATTGGATTTGCGCAATAATCCCGGAGGGCTTCTGGATATAGCGGTTAAAGTAACGGGTGAGTTTGTAGAAAAGGGCAAGACCATTGTAACAACTAAGAGCCGCAAGAAAACACAGGATCTGGAATTTGCTTCTGATTCCGCAAATCCTATTACTGATATACCGATGGTGGTGTTGATAAACGAAGGCTCCGCATCAGGCAGCGAGATACTTGCCGGAGCACTGCAGGATTACAAAAGGGCTATTATTGTAGGTACAAAATCTTTCGGCAAGGGCTCGGTGCAGACGGTTATTCCTCTAAGCGACGGTTCGGCCCTGCGCCTGACAACCAGCAGATATCTTACGCCTCTTGGCCAGGAGATACACGGTAAAGGGGTTACTCCCGATATCATTGTAGAAGATGGCAATATTGAGTTGGCACAAAAGGAGGAAGCGGGTTCCGGAAAGCCGGAAGAGGTATTCGGGAAGTTGGAAGATAAAGACAAAAAACCTTCAGAAGTAAAAGAACTTGATTATAAATCCGACAATCAGATTGCGCGGGCAGTGGATATTCTTAAGGCGCTGGAGGTTTATACTAAAAAATGAAGAACAAAAATAATTATAAAACAATAATAGCGTTTTTATCCGCAATTGTTATTATTCAGGCTATTTTTATTATCATGTTGACTAGGGCAGCTAAGAAACGCCTGCCTTATAAAGTTAAAGCGCCTGTACCTGCGGCAGTGGTAAAAGGCCGTATCGCCATCGTATTGGATGATTGGGGGTATAATTTAAATAATGTGCACATTTTGGATAATATACATCGTCCTCTGACGATGTCAATTCTTCCCAATCTGGCTTATTCAAGGCAGGCTGCCGAAGAATTGCATCGCCGTAAATTTCAGGTAATCCTGCATTTGCCTATGGAACCGCATGAGAAGTTAAGGCTCGAAAAGAATACTATTATGAATAATATGGATGAAGCAAAGATAAAAAATATATTGGATATTGATTTGGAAGCTATTCCTCATGTCAAAGGGGCTTCTAATCATATGGGATCAAGCGCTACCGAGAACACAAACACTATGACTGTAGTTTTAAAAGACCTAAAGTCCAGAAGAATGTATTTTCTTGATAGTTTTGTGTCATCCACATCGGTCTGCGCTAATTTGGCAAAAGAAATAGGGGTTGGTTTTGCCAGAAGAGATGTATTTCTGGATAATAGCTTGGATAGAGAATACATAAAGTCTCAGATATCTAAATTGAAGGCGAGAGCGGCTGCCCGGGGTTATGCTATAGGCATAGGCCATGACCGCAGAGTTACTTTGGAGGTTTTAGCCGAAGTTATACCTGAAATTGAAAAAGAAGGTTACAGGTTTGTATTTGTCTCGGATTTACTTAGATAAAAGGCTAATTTAAACACGATGCTAGTTTTAGGTATAGAAACATCTTGCGATGAAACTTCCGCAGCAGTAGTTAAAGACGGTAAAAAAGTTCTTTCTAATATTGTTGCCTCGAGCCTTAATTTTCATAAGAAATACGGCGGGGTTATTCCTGAGATTGCTTTTCGTGTGCAATTGGAGACTATTGCCTGCATTACCGATGATGCATTAAAGGAAGCAAAAGTTAAACCTAAAGATATAAACTTAGTAAGTGTAACCGGCGGTCCCGGGCTATTGGGTTCTTTATTGGTGGGCATATCTTTTGCCAAGGCAATCGGCTTAAGTTTGAAAGTTCCCTTTTTGGGCGTGGATCATTTAGAGGGGCATATTTATGCAAGCTTTCTAAACAGAAGCCGTAGTATAGAGTTGCCTTTTGTAGCTTTAGTCGTTTCCGGAGGGCATACCAGCCTCTTTTATGTAAAAGATTTTAATGATATGAGGCTAGTGGGTTCAACCCTTGATGATGCCTGCGGAGAGGCCTTTGATAAAGTAGCCAAAATTCTGGGATTAGGTTATCCCGGCGGGCCGATTATCGAGAAGTTGGCTTTAAAAGGGGATCCTAATAAAATAAAATTTAAATGCTGCGGGACAAATAACCCTCTGGATTTTAGTTTTAGCGGCATTAAGACAGCGGTGCTTTATTTAACTAAAAACCATGAACCAAGAACAATGAACCAAAAAGCCGATATTGCTGCTTCTTTTCAGGAAGCCGCAATCGACGCCTTAATCAGAAAATCGCTTTTAGCCTGTAAGCTAAAAAAGGTAAACCGGTTGGTTATCGGCGGTGGTGTCGTTGCAAATAACAGGTTGAGGCAGAAGTTCTCCGAAGAAGCTTTGGCTAACAACGTAAAATTGTATTTTCCTTCTAAGGCATTTTGCATGGATAATGCTGCTATGATAGCAGGCTTAGGTTACAGATTATTTAAAAAGGGTAACAGGTCATTCTTAGATTTTGCTGCTAAATTAAACTAAAGAGGAGGAGATATGCTAACAGAGCAACAGATTATTTTGCGTCTGGCATTATCGATGGTTTTTTCCGGGTTAATAGGGTTTGAACGCCAGCTGCACAGGCGTAACGCCGGTTTGCGTACGCACATGTTGGTTTCCTTGGGTTCATGCCTTATAATGTTGACATCGCTATATCTTTTTGATATATATAGCAGTAAGGTGCCGCTTGATCCTGCCAGAATAGCCGCAGGGGTTATTACCGGCATAGGCTTTTTAGGCGCTGGCGCAATCATGAGAGATACCGAGGGCGTGCGAGGGCTGACCACGGCTGCCAGCCTTTGGGTTGTTGCAGGCATTGGTTTAGCGGTGGGCTGTGGTTTTTACATAGCAGGCATATTCACTACAATTTTAACGTTAGTTGCTCTTTTCTTCTTAAGGCATGCCGAAGAGAAGATATTCGGCAAAGAAGAAGGCAAGCGGTAATAGGATAAAAAGGGGGTGGGCTATGGCATTTAAAAAGAAGCTGGAAGAAAAGATCCTTGATGTTGATGCTTCGATGCAAGGTAGTATGACTTTTAAAGACCCCGTGAACCTGCGCATAAACGGAAAATTCGAAGGTACTTTGGAGACCCGCGGAAATTTAACCGTCGGTCAGACAGCAATGGTTTTAGCGGATATGATAGGCGACAATATAATAGTCGGCGGCAGAGTGAAGGGTAGAATTACCGCAAAGGAGAGATTAACCCTGTTGCCTACGGCGATTGTGGAAGGCGACATCTATCCGGCGAGATTAAATATCGCAGAAGGTGCTATCTTGGAAGGTAATTGTTCTATGTTGCACGATTTCCTGAATGCTGAAGAGTTGGCGCGTTATTTAGAGGTAGATTTAAATTCTATACTTGAATGGGCCAATTCCGGTAAGGTCCCCGGGGCAAAAGAAGGCAACAATTGGAAGTTCGAAAGAAAAGCTATAGATTCCTGGGTGGCTTCAGGCAGGATAGAGAAATAAGTTTAGAATTAGACGTCACGATTTAGTCCGTAGTTCGTAGCTGGTAGTTCGTAGAAAGAGAAAGTTATGTCAGAAGAAAAGCTTTTAACGGTAAGAGAAGTATCTTTATTTTTGGGTGTTTCGGAAAAAGATGTTATGGATCTGGCGGAGACCGGCAAGATCCCCGCTTATAAAGTAGGCGGGGTATACGTGCGTTTTAAACGTGATCAGGTAGAAAAGTATCAGAAGGCAAACGCATTGCCCGCTCACGAAATTCATAATTCCCAACAGCAATCATTTCAGGAGAGAACAAGCGATTTCTTTTATTTCAACGATTTTTATATTTTCTCCGCTATTCTTATATTGCTGATAATCTTTATTATATTCTGGGGATAACGATATAATGGTTTTAAAAAAAGGCTTCTGCGACCTGGGATTTGCTAAAGTCGATGTCGGCAGACTCACCCGCCGCGGATTCTCCGAAGTAATATATTCTCCCGGTAAAGACCGCGTTCACCTGGCTAAAATAACGCGCGAACTTATCAGAAATAAGCAAGATATATTGCTTACCAAGTTAGATAAAGACACTTTCCGTTATCTTAAGAATAAGTTTCCCAAATTAAAATATAATCATATAGCGAAATTAGGATACCTTTCTTTAAAACCTAAGCAAATTAAGCGGGGAACTGTTTTGGTGATTTCCGCGGGAACTTCGGATTTGCCCGTAGCCGAAGAGGCGGCATTGACGCTGGAGGTTATGGGTAATAAGGTAATTAGGCTTTATGATGTCGGAGTAGCCGGAGTGCATCGCCTGATGCATAATATCGATGCGCTAAAAGAAGCAAGCGTAATTGTAGTTGTCGCGGGGATGGAGGGAGCTTTAGGCAGCCTTGTAAGCGGATTAGTCAGTTGTCCGGTTATTGCCGTGCCTACCAGCTGCGGTTACGGAGCCAGCTTTGCCGGATTATCCGCGCTTTTGACTATGTTAAACAGTTGTTCTCCGGGCATGTCCGTAGTAAATATTGATAATGGTTTTGGGGCAGGGTATCTGGCCTCGATAATTAATAAATAAGGATTAGCTGATGAGAATAAAGTTAAAAGAAGCGGTAGATTTCCACGGGCATCTCGGACCGTATTTGGTGCTTGGTGTTATGGCCGGAGAATTGGCTTTAAAAGAGTTGGAGTGTAAAAAGTATTTTGGCCTGGAAGTTAAAGTTTGGGGGGCGACAGAGAAACCTAAGTCTTGTCTTATTGACGGGCTGCAACTTTCTACGGGAGCAACATTCGGCAAGGGTAATATCCATAAATTCCAAGGCCACATCATCGAGGTTGAAATAAGCGCGGCTGAGGACAAAAAGAAAATCCATTTGACCATAAACGATAATTTAAGAAAGCAGATAGAGAGGGCGCTGACTCATGAGGAATGTGAATCCTTGGCAAGGAAAATATATAAAACCGATCCTTCTAAAATATTTCACACAAGGTTGACAAAGTAGCTTTTATAACTTAACACTTAAGATTGGAGTAGAAAATGGCACTATCCGGATTAGATATCTATAAGCTTCTACCTAAAACAAACTGCCGCGAATGCGGGTTTGTGACGTGTCTTGCTTTTGCTATGCAATTGGCAAAAAAAGCAGTCAGTATTGAAAAATGTCCTTTTATAAGCGATGATGCGAAGAAAATCCTAGCGGAATCAAGCCTGCCGCCGGTTAAGCTTATAACCGTAGGTGAAGGAGAAGATAAGCTTGAGGTAGGGAATGAAACAGTAATGTTTCGTCACGAAGAGAAATTTCATCATCCTTGCGGATTAGGCTTTATTATAGAAGACGCGCTTTCTGACGCCCAGATAAAACAGGCTTTGGATAAAATAAATAATTTGAAATTTGAGCGCGTAGGGCAGAAACTGGATGTTAATCTTGTGGCGATAAGGCAAAATAAGTCTCAAGAAAGATTTGTTGCAGTCGTAAAATCGGTTTTAGATAATACAAAACTCGGGATAGTCTTAATGAGTGAAGATTTATCCGCGCTTAAAGAGGGGCTTAATTTATGCGCCACCAGAAAGCCGATTATATATCATGCAACCAAGGATAATTTAGCAGAAACGGCAAAGCTGGCTAAAGATTCCAAGGTTTCTTTGGTTGTTTCAGCTCCGGATCTGGAAGTTTTGGCCTCGATGACCAAAGAGTTAAATAATCTGGGTATAAGTGAGCTGGTCCTGGATACCGGCAAGAAAGCTATCTCAGACAAGATTTTGGATTTGACGCAAATAAGGCAGCAGGCCTTAAAGAAATCTAACCGCGCTTTAGGATATCCGGTGATAACCGTGGTTGAGAGAAGCGATCCGTATCAAGAAGCGACTGAAGCCGCTACGTATATCGCAAAATATGCAGGGATTGTTTTGATTAAAAGCATAGAGCCCAGCGAAGTCCTGCCGCTTCTTACCGTCAGGCAGAATATTTACACCGATCCGCAAAAACCACTTCAAATTGAGCCTAAGGTTTATTCGATTGGACAGGTTAGCGATAAGTCTCCGGTGCTAGTTACGACTAATTTCTCGCTTTCTTATTATACGGTTTTAGGGGAAGTAGAGGCAAGCAAGATTCCTTCTTACATCGTAAGCGTGGATACCGAAGGGATGTCGGTTCTAACAGCCTGGGCAGCAGAGAAATTTACTCCGGAAAAGATTTCCAGTTCGCTGAATAAATTCGGCATAAAAGATAATGTTTCGCATAATCGGCTGATTATTCCCGGCTATGTTGCAGTAATGAGCGGGGATTTGGAAGAGCAATCGGGTTGGAAGATTGTAGTGGGGCCTAAGGAAGCTGCAGGTATTCCGTCGTTTCTGAAAAATTTGTAAGTTAAGTATGGAGAAATTCAAAGTTACTTTTTACCCCGATAACAAAACAATAGAAGTCGCCAAAGATACGACTATTCTTTCTGCGGCGATATCAGCTGGGGTGTATATTAATTCAACCTGTGGCGGAGATGGTGTATGCGGCCGTTGTAAGGTGATTGTAAAAAGAGGTAGAGTTACAACTCAGCCTACCGGGCTTCTTTCTGCACAAGAAAAAGAAAACGGCGTTTATCTGGCGTGTTTGTCTATGGTACACGGCGATCTTGAGGTGGAGATTCCTAAGGGCGCAAGGTTGGATTTTGAATCTGAGATTAAGCCCGAAGTTGAGGAAGTAGAATCTGTAAAACCGGTATTAAAAGAAGAAGATTTTGGGTATCTGCCGCTTACCCAGAAACTTTATCTTGAATTGCCCGCGCCTGACTTAGGGGATAAGGTAAGCGACTTGGAAAGGCTTTATCGTCAGGTGCAGAGGGCTCTTGATGCGCCGGTCTTGCGTACCAATATCGCAAATATCCGTAGCCTTGGAGAGCTATTGCGTTCGGCTGACTGGAAAGTTACGGCTACCTTGGTGAAAAGAAGCGGCTCTACTGAAATTATTATGATTGAGCCGGGAGATACTTCGGCGCGTAATTTCGGTTTTGCTTTTGATATTGGAACAACTACAATTTCCGGGCAGCTGGTGGATTTGGCTAACGGTACGATATTAGGTACTAAGGCTGCCTATAATAAGCAGGCTAGTTTTGGCAGCGACGTCATTTCACGTATTGTCTACGCCCGTCAGGAACAGGGATTAGAGAAGCTTCATGCAGCTGTCACTGAAGGCATCAACGGGATAATCCAGGAATTAGTCGAAGAGCATAAAATCGATTTAAATGAAGTTAGTTGTGTTTTGTGCGCCGGCAATACTACGATGATGCATCTTTTACTGCGCATTGATCCGACATATTTAAGGAAGGAACCATACATTCCTACGGCTAATTTTTTACCTGTTTCGCGGGCAATAGAAGCGGGCATTAAAATAAATCCGCATGGTATTTTATCCTGCGCTCCGGGAGTAGCAAGTTACGTAGGCGGAGATGTCACAAGTGGCGTTTTGGCTTGTTCTTTAAATAGAGTAAAAGACTTAAGCATTCTAATTGATATCGGTACTAACGGTGAAATAGTCTTAGGCAATGATGAATTTATGGTTACTTGTGCTGCTTCTGCAGGCCCGGCATTTGAGGGAAGCGGAGTAAGTTGCGGCATGCGTTCCGGTAAAGGCGCGATACAAAAAGTAAGGATCGGCCCTAAGGGTATTGACGTTAAGTATGAAGTAATCGGCGCAGTTAAGCCGCGGGGCATATGCGGTTCAGGCTACATTGATTTAATTGCCGAGATGCTGCGCGCGGGAGTAATGGATAAAGCAGGAAAAATAAAGGAATCGGAAAACAGGCGCGTGCGTAAGGGTGAATTGGGTAATGAGTTTGTGGTGGCCTTTAAAGAGGAAAGCGATTCAGCAACGGATATAGTCATTACGGACGTAGATATAGATAATCTTAAGCGGGCTAAAGCGGCAATTTATTCTGCTGTAGCGATATTGGTAAGGCATATGGACTTAGATTTTAACAAAATCAAAACCATATTTATATCCGGAGGGTTCGGGACATCTTTGGATATCGATAGTGCCATAAGAATAGGCCTGTTACCGGATTTGGAACGCAAACATTTTATGTTTATAGGCAATAGCTCGTTAACCGGCGCGCGCCAGATGATTTTGTCTCACCAGGCCAGGGAGAGAGCCAAAGATATTGCCAGTAAGATGACTTATTTTGAATTGTCGGCTGAACCGGATTATATGGATGAATATATGGCGGCATTATTCTTCCCGCATACGGATTTGCATAAGTTTCCAAGTATCAAAAATTAAGTGTTTAGTTCGTAGTTTGTAGCAAAATCTTTTCCTACGAGCTACGAGCTACGATCTACGAGCTACATATGAGTTATATAATCGCAATTGCAGGTAAAGGCGGAACAGGCAAGACTACTATCGCCTCGTTGCTGGTAAGGATCATAAAAGAAAAAAAGCTGGGTTCGATTCTAGCGATAGATGCTGATCCGAATAGCAATCTCGGAGAAGTTTTAGGCGTAGCTCCCGGCGAGAGTATAGGCACTATATTAGACAGGATAGCTGTAAATCCGGACAAAATACCCAGCGGAATGACCAAGGATAGATTTATTGAATACGAGGTTCAGACCGCGGTTGCTGAAGGTGACGGATTTGATTTGTTGACTATGGGCAGGCCCGAGGGCCCGGGGTGCTATTGTTATGTGAACAATGTTTTAAGGGATGTTTCCTCCAGGCTGATGAAAGACTACGATTACGTGGTTATAGATAATGAGGCGGGATTAGAACATCTTTCGCGGCGCACTATGCGTTGTGCCGATACTTTATTGGTTATATCTGATGCGACTTTTGTAGGTTTAAAGGCGGCAGGCAGAATTAATGCATTAGCCCAGGAGCTGAAGATTAAAATAGGAAAGAAGTTTTTATTGATCAATCGTTCATCCGGGACTATAGATAAAGATAAGATAAAAGATTCAGGGTTGCCATATATAGGCAATCTACCCGAAGACAGCTTAATAAAAGAATTAAGTTTAAGTGGTTTGTCGTTAACAAAATTAGGAGCTGAGGCAGAAAGCATCAAGAGTCTAAGCAAATTAGGAGAGAAAATATGGAGTTAGTTAAGGAAAAGTGGCAGCAGGCAGTGTCAGTTGTTAATATAGGCGCTTTAAAACAGGAGGGCGGTACGCGAACTCATGTGGTTACCATAGGCGGCGATAGGGCCATGCCTTTTATTTTTGCGGAAGGAGAGGCTCCGCATAAGCCGGCTATAGCTTTTGAGGTTTGGGATATGGCCCCCAGCGACTGGCCCGATGAATTAGGTAAGCACTATAAAGATGTGTTTAGCGATCCTTTATCTTGGGCAGAAAAATGCGTCAAACAATATAAAGCTGAGATTCTATGTGTAAGATTACAGGGCGCGCATCCTGATTTCGGCAACAAAAGTGCCGAGGATGAAGCAGCGTTTATAAAGAGCCTGTTAAAAAAGGTAAGCGTACCGCTTATTATCTTAGGCTGTGGCGATGATGCTAAAGATAATTTAGTTTTACCTGCTTGCTGTGAAGCATCCAAAGGCGAACGTTGCTTAATAGGAAGCGCGGTGCAGGATAACTATAAGACTATTACCGCCGCGGTGTTAGCTGACGGGCACAGCATTATTGCCGAGTCGCCTATAGACGTTAATATCGCCAAGCAGTTAAATATTCTTATTTCCGATATGGGCCTCTCTTTGGAGCGTATTGTGATAAATCCGACTATTGGTGCTTTAGGTTACGGATTGGAATACGCTTATTCAATAATGGAACGTGCACGTCTGGCAGCATTGGCAGGTGATAAGACCCTGGCAAGCCCCTTTATATGTTTTGTGGGCCAGGAGGCCTGGCGGGCAAAGGAGGCTAAGCAGGAGGCAGAGCGGGGTGTCATGTGGGAAACGCTTACCGCAACAACTTTAATTCAGGCAGGAGCGGGTTTATTGGTTATGCGTCATCCTCTTGCTGCAGAGAAAATAAAAGTGTATATCGATGAGTTAATGAAGCGGAGCTAAATATGTTTATAATCGGAGAACTGATTAACGGGATGTACGCCAATATTGGCAAGGCAATAAAGGATAAGGATAAAACCGTAATCCAGAAATGTGCCTTGGAGCAGATTAAATCCGGAGCGGATGCGCTGGATGTTAATTGCGGCCCGGCATCTAAGGATGCGGTTAATGATATTCGTTGGCTGGTGGAGGCAATCCAGGAAGTTACTGACAAGCCGCTTGCGCTTGATTCCAGCAAACCAAAAGTTATAGAATCGGGATTAAAAGCGATGAAGAATAAAGTGATTATAAATTCTACGACTTCTGATGCCGATAAGCTTGCGGTATTGGTACCTTTAGCTAAACAATACAATGCCAAATTAATTGGTATTACTATAAGCGCTAAAGGTATCCCCCAGAACAAAGACCAAAGACTGGAGTTGGCCGCCAATATTGTTGCTTCCTGCCTTGATTTTGGCTTTCCGGTGGAAGATCTTTATTTAGACCCCATAGTCCTGCCGGTGAATGTCGCCCAGGCCCAGATGCGCGATATCTTAGAATCTATACGTGAGTTTAAGATTATTTCAGAGCCCGCTCCGAAAACGATAGTCGGTTTAAGTAATGTTTCTCAAGGCACAGGCGTACGTAGCCTTGTTAACCGTACATTCCTGGTGATGGCATTGGCTTACGGGTTGGATGCGGCAATACTTGATCCGTTGGATAATGATTTGATGGATGCGGCTATAACTGCGGAATTGGTTCTTAATAAACAGATTTACTGCGATTCTTATTTAACCGCCTATAGGAAGAAGTAAAAATGACACGTACAAAAGTATTCCGCCATATCTTCAGGATGCACGGGTTCAGGGAGAGTTTTAAATTTGCCTGGAAGGGTGTGTTATATTTATTTTTATTTCATCGCAATATGCGCATTGTCTTCCTTTGTGGTATCGGCGCATTTCTTCTGGGGTTGTATCTGGGATTAAAGGCGGTTGAGCTTGTAGCTCTTTGTGTCACCATAACTCTGGTGTTTATGGCAGAAATATTTAATACTGCCATAGAGATGTTGATGGATATAATTACTGTTAAGTATCATACCAGAATAAAACTGGTGAAGGATATCGCCGCCGCCGTAGTATTAATTACATCCTTGAATGCTGTGGCGGTAGGATACATTTTATTTATAAGAAGATTGTTTAAATAACGGGGTGATTCTATGAAGAAAGTACTTGTTGTTGACGACGAGAAAGACATCCGGGATCTTATCAAGGATAAGCTAAGTGCCAATAAATATGCAGTGATTACCGCCGGTAACGGCGAAGAAGCGCTTATCGTTGCCAGAAATAATAAACCGGATCTTATACTGTTAGACATTGCCATGCCCGGTATAGACGGTTATACGACCTGCGAAAAACTTAAAAACGAACCCGTGACCAAAAATATCCCCATTTTATTCCTGACAGGAAAAGACCTTGATTTAAGCGGGATACAACAGCGCTGCAGTAATTTAGGCGCTAATGGCTATGTTTCTAAGATGGCCACGCTTAAAGAATTAATCGAAGACATAAAGAAAGTCATATAGCTTCATAACGAAGGAGACACTATGAAGAGTTTGGCGGTTATTCTGTTTTTATCCTTATCCATCCTCGGCTGTTCCTCTAAAGCGCATAATGAAGAGGGAACAATTCTCACCCAGGTTAACGATTACAAGATAGGCTGGCAGGAATTCGAAGGGGAGTTTAGGGCCTCTAATTACGGCAGGGTTGATACGGTTGAATCAAGAAGAGATTTCTTAAGAGCCTTTATCGACCGTAAATTAATACTTCAGGATGCTCAAGCAAGGGGGCTGGATAAGCAGAGCACATTTATGAAGATGATTGAGAAATTTTGGGAGCAGTCGCTTTTAAAGCTTGCGCTGGATGAAAAATCCAAAGAGATTGCCGGCTCGGCAACCGTAAGCGATAAAACCATAAAAGATGCTTATGATAAATTATCTAAAGAAGGTAAGGCTGATAAGCCTTATGATCAGATGTACAATCAGATAAAATGGGAGATTATTAAGCTAAAAGAAGCGCAGGCTATGAACGAATGGCTATTGGAATTACACAATAAGTCCAATATTAAGGTAAATTACGATTTATTAAAAGAGGATAAATAAGGCACCCAAATATAAATGAGTATTTGGTGTCCGTTAACTATGGGAGGTTTGCGATGGATAATCCTAGAACTTATGCGCGCAGAAATTATTTTATTGAAAAAGGATTTCAAGCCAGATTCATAGTGCGTTTCTGTATATTGATTATCTTAGGTGGGCTTTTGACGACTGCGATAGTTTATTTCTTAGCCGCTAAGTCAAATACGGTAGCATTTATTAATTCTCGGGTTGTTGTGAGGAGCACCGCAGACTTTATGCTTCCGCTCTTACTGCAGACAGTGCTGGTTGTCGTGATAATTATTGGTTTGGTAACGATAGTTTTAGCATTATTTGCTTCGCATAAAATCGCAGGGCCGATGTACCGGCTCAAAAAAGTAACCGAGTCACTGGCAAAAGGAGATTTTTCATCAAATTTCAGAATCCGTAAGCTTGATCAGTTCCAGGAATTAGCCGATGCCTTCAATAGTATGATCGCGCAGCTGAGGAAGGAATTGTCAGATTTAAAGAAAGATTCTGCGGCTGTCAGTGGTAAACTGGATAATTTTTCCGAGCAGGATATAGTTGAGAAGAAGAGAGCGGATTTGGCTGAATTAAAAAAGATATCAGCGCAATTAAAACAGGACTCAGATTATTTTAAAATTTGATGCCGCATTTAAGCATGCGTCTTAGGTTATTATTTATTGTTCTTTTCTTATTTTTTATAAGCATACGTTTATCCTATGCCGCTGGCGATGGATTTACTCCCGAAGGTAAGATAGAAAGCAAATACTTTACTATTTTCTATACCTCCGGCGTATCTTTGCCCGAAGTTAACCGGCGGTTAGGCCTTAGCGTATCGGATAATTTCTTATCTGGCGTAACTGCGGAGAAAAAAATCTCTGCCGAAGCCCAGCTTGCGCTTGGGATGGATTATTTATTTGAACAGGTTTGCGATGCGCTGGATATGCGGCTCTATAGTTTTCGCGGCGTAATTAAATTATGCCGTGATTATGCGCAGTTAAATATGATATACAAGGATTTCTTCAAGAAGAATCTAGGGACCCGTTCTTTTTATGTATACAGCCTCAATTCCATCTATACCTCAGCGGATAACTTTAAACTTGGGATAGTGGCCCATGAGATGGCACACGTGATAATAAGCCACTACTTTCCGGTTTTGCCTTCGGCAAAAGTACAGGAGGTTTTGGCGATGTATGTTGAGTATCAGCTAAGGGCAACGGTACAGTAGAAAGAGGAGGGCATATGCAGATAGATAGATTAAGAGAGGACACAAAGAAAGATTTTAATAACGTAATATGCCTTATGAGCATAATACCGCTTTTAGTTTCGGTTTATGTGATTGCCGCAAAAATAGCGTCTCTGCAGGTGTTTGCCGGAGAGGTTGGCTACATTATGCTTTTGGCTATGACAATAATTTTAGCCGGTATTATTACCGGAAAAAAGATGCTTTGGGGGTTGATACAGAACATATTCGATTTTAATAGTCGTGTAATTAGCCTGCAGGAAGAGCTGTTGGAGAAAAATAGGCTTGCTGCCATAACCGAAACCGTGCTTACATTGGGCCATGAGATCAATAACCCGCTTATGGTTGTGCACGGCAATCTCGAGCTTCTAGAAGGGGATGTTACAAATATCAATTTGCCAGTTAGCGTAAAAAACAGGCTTAATGAAATAAAAAATAATTGCGAGCGCATAATATCAGTTACTCAGAAAATGTCTAATTTATCAAAACCGGTTTCTGTTACAGTTCACGGCAAAACTAAAATTATAGATTTAGGCCAATCTGCATGAAAACTAGGGGACGCTTCTGGGTTATTCAAATCAAAACTGAAAACCCAGAAGCGTCCCCTAGTTTTTCGGTAGTTTTTCGGTATTGTATTCCTTTGCCTTTTGTGGTAATATTATTTTTCGATTAGATTCTGGCGTCTCGTAAAGCCCGCCTTGGGCGTGCCACGGGACGCCCCGTGATGAGCAAAG
>Ga0172370_10000067_pt1 | contig 128387 bp, 109 predicted proteins | sample LakKiv5m_FD_114538 | JGI IMG/M metagenome (GOLD analysis project Ga0172370, IMG submission 114538) | Freshwater microbial communities from Kabuno Bay, South-Kivu, Congo - kab_022012_11.5m | ecosystem: Environmental > Aquatic > Freshwater > Lake | place: Democratic Republic of the Congo...
GATGCAGGAGTTGTGAATGGAGTTAAACATGTAAAAACCTGGTGGGTTTTAAATCCCGGTTGGCAATCCAACAAAAGAGATTTTGAAAAAATTTTACTGGAAGGAAAAGATTATTATGATATAGTAGATATACACTTCTATGAAGAGAAAGAAACGTTTCTAGAAGGAAAAGTAGCATGGATGAAAAATAAATTAAACGGGCTTGGCGTATCGAAACCAATTTGGTGTATTGAAGGCGGTGGACCGCTGAAATTAACCGAAGCACAACACTTAGCTGGTGATCCACAGGGTGATTGGTATTTTGGTCCCTACAGCGATAAAGAGAATGCAGAGTTTGTAATTAAACTTCACGTGATGGCGGCAGCCAACGGAGTTGAACGCCAGCACTGGGGTTTGAGCGCTACACCGGAAGGAGCGTATTGGAGCGGGCCTTGGCATAATATGGCATTGGCAACATCCAGTTTAAATTTGAAACCTTCTTATTATACTTTCAGACTTATGGTTAAAATGCTAAAGGATTTTAAAAGTGTTTTTGATCTTAGTACAAATGATTATCGTTTATATGAATTTGATTGGAATAATGATAGGTGTTACGTTGCTTGGAGTAAAGACGGAGATCCTAAAACAATAAACGTGCAAAATTATTTTTCCGGAGAAACCACAATCAAGGTTACAAATATTGTTACTGATTTATCACAAGGTATAATTCCTTTGGAAGAACAGAAATCACCAGGTACAATTACGATTGATCTTACTCCAGTCTTTATTTCTAAAAATTCATTTCCTGTTGATGTGAATGAAGCTGTATGGCCTTCGGAGAATTTTTTATATCAGAATTATCCTAACCCGTTTAATCCGGAGACAGTAATCGGCTGGCAAATAACAAGCGATAGTTATGTAACATTGAAAGTTTATAATATAACGGGGAAAGAAATAACAACTCTCGTAAATGAATTTGAACTCGCAGGAATTCATAACTTAAAACTCAACATTCAAAATTATAATTTATCCAGCGGAGTTTATTTCTACAGATTAGTAACAAATAATTTTGCGCAGACAAAAAAGTTTTTAATACTTAAATAATCTACAGAGGGTTTCTAAAGAAAACTTTCTATGCTGTTTAATGCTTCATCAATCTTTGCAACATCTTTTCCGCCGGCAGTAGCAAGATGAGGGCGACCACCGCCGCTTCCTCCAACAATTTTAGCGACTTCTTTAACAATATTGCCTGCGAGAATTTTTTTCTCTTTTATCAGATCATCGCTTACAACGGCAACAATTCCAACTTTATCTTCGATTTGTGAGATAAGAACACCAACGCCGCTTTTCATTTTCTCACGGAGCTCGTCGCCCATTGATTTCAATTCGTCCATATTGGAAGCGGAAACTTTTCCTTTAAATACATTTATTCCGTTTACAATTGCCGGCGATGTAATTATCGAATCAATTCCGCCAAGTTTTTCTTTAAGCTGAAATTCTGCAATCTGCTTTTCTAATTTTTTCTTTTCATCATGCAATTCATTAATTCTCAATTCGCCATTCTCAATTCTCAATTGCAGTTCCCTAATATATTTTTCAACCCCCGCCCCAGTTACAGCTTCAATTCTTCTTACACCGCTTGCAATGGATGATTCGCTAACAATTTTAAACAAACCGATCTGCGAACTATTTTGAACATGAGTTCCGCCGCAAAACTCCATCGTGAAATCACCGAACTGAACAACATTAACTTTATCTCCGTACTTATCACCGAAGAACATTAACGCGCCCATTTTTTTTGCCTGTTCAAACGAAATATTTCTCAGACCTTCTATGAATGGTAAATTTTCTCTAATCTTTTCGTTGACCAAAGATTCAATGGCTGCAAGTTCCGATTCTTTTACTTTTTCAAAATGTGTGAAATCAAAACGTAAGTAATCAGGACCGACATACGAACCGGATTGCTGTACATGCTGACCGAGAATTTGGCGTAACGCTTTGTGAAGGAAATGTGTTGCCGAGTGATTGCGCATAATGTCCCAACGACGTTTTATATCTATTATAAGCGTTACAACATCACCTACTTGTAAGTTAAAATTATTGCTATTTTCAATTTCATGTTCAATAACATTTGCATATTTACTTGTAGCGATAATTTCAAAAGTAAATTCCTTATGCTTAATAAACCCCTTATCTGCTATTTGTCCGCCCGATTCTACATAGAAAGGAGTTTTGTCAAAAATAATACCAGTATAATCACCATGATTCTGAAGGCTTAAAATTTTTGCCGAGATTTCTAATTGATTATAATCATAACCAGTAAAATACGTATTAGAAATACCATCAATTATAGCCTCACCGGACTTGTTGATTTTAACTTTTAAAAATTCTGTTTTATCCTTAACAGATTTACGAGAACGTTCTTTTTGTTCATTCATCAATTCATTGAAACGGACTTCATCAATTCCAAATCCTTGCTCACGTGCCATAACCGCAGTCAGATCTACCGGGAAACCGAAAGTATCATATAGTTTAAATACATCATCACCGGGAATGACGGTTTGATTTTTTGCTTTAAGGTTTTTTACTAATGCTTCGAATAAATCAATTCCTCTATCAAGAGTTGCATTAAAACTTTCCTCTTCGGCTTTAATGATCTTTTCAATATTGCGTTGATTCTTTTTTATTTCCGGAAAAACTTGTGAGAAGTTATTGACAACAACAGAAACAAGTTTGTAAAGAAACGGTTCTTTCAAATTTATTTTTCTTCCGTAACGCGCTGCACGGCGGAGTAATCTCCTTAAAACGTATCCGCGTCCCTCGTTGCTTGGGGTTGCTCCGTCTGCAATTGCAAAAGTTAATGTGCGGATATGATCGGCAATCACTCGCATTGCAATCATATCTTCTTCTTTTTTATAGCCAACACCGGAAAGTTTTTCTATTGCGTTTATTATCGGAGTAAAAACATCGGTATCATAGTTGGAATTTTTCTTTTGAAGAACCGCGCACACGCGTTCAAATCCCATTCCGGTGTCAACATGTTTCGCCGGAAGTTCGTGAAGCGTTCCTTTCTCATCGCGGTTGTATTGGATGAAAACCAAATTCCAAATCTCTATACATTTGGGGTCTCCGGCATTTACATATTTTGGATTATCGTAATCATCACTCAAGTTAATATGAATTTCGGAACACGGACCGCACGGACCGGTCTCGCCCATTTCCCAAAAATTATCTTTTTCATCAAATTTTAAAATGTGTTTCGGATTAATATCGGTTCCACTCTTCCAATAATTTAATGCTTCATCATCAGTCCGGTAAACTGTAGCCCAAATTCTTTCTTTCGGAAGTTTCCATACTCCGGTTAATAATTCCCAGGCCCAACGGATAGCTTCTTTTTTGTAGTAATCTCCAAAGCTCCAATTGCCAAGCATTTCAAAAAAAGTGTGGTGATAAGTATCGTGACCAACTTCTTCAAGATCGTTATGTTTACCTGAAACACGGATACATTTTTGAGTATCGGCGGCACGCTTGTATTCGCGCGAACCGGTTCCTAGAAATACATCTTTGAATTGGTTCATTCCTGCATTTGTAAAAAGAAGAGTAGGATCGCCATGCGGAACAACGGGCGCACTCGGTACGATCCTATGATCTTTGCTCTTGAAGAAATCTAAAAATTGCTGCCGTATTTCATTTGATGTCATAAGTCAATCTAAAGTTTTTAATGAACAAATATAATAAAAATAGCTTATAGCAGTTTACAGAAGACAGTAAGCAGTTTGCAGTAAGCGGACCGCTAAGCCGAAAGCTGAATGCCGACGGCGGACGGTCGGATGTTAATTGCAATTTTGATATAGTAATGATACTTTTGATTGTAAACATTCAACAAAATTGAATAAGCGTGAGTAAATTTAAAGAGTTATCGGATTTAGAGTTAATGCGGGAGATTGCACAGTTTGAATCTCGTGCGCTGGAAGAGCTTTATGAAAGATACTCATCGCTATTATACACAGTTATCAAGAAAATTTCACCGGATCAGGCCACATCAGAACAAATTTTAATTGAAGTTTTTGTAATTATCTGGCGCAAAATCAACAAGTTTGATTTAACTAACGGAAATGTTTTTAGCTGGCTGGTAACTCTTGCCCGCAATAAAGCCGTTGATAGTCTAAGAAGAGAGCGCTCTGCAGGAGCGACGGTTCAATTTTACGACGATGACTATGAAGATTATTTTATTCTTCCTTCATTCCCGAATGATATGGATAGTTTGGATTTTAATACGGCATTCACAATTAAACCGAAGATCGAACAAGCATTATCAAAATTAACAGATACGCAGAAATATGTTTTACATTTGGCATACTATGAAGGATATGCAATAGACGAGATTTCGGATAAGCTTAATGTACCTGTTGAAACTGTTAGAGGAAAAATCATGACGGCTCTTTCGAGTCTTAGAGATTATCTGGTGGGTGAGTGATGGCTGACAAAGCATTAAGTGAAATGATTGCTGCCTTTGCAGCCGGCTGCATGGATAAAGAAAATTACATGCAGTTCAAAGATTATATAGATGAAGGCGGAAACTTACCGAAAGGTGAATTGGGTGAATTGCAAAACATTATTTCAATGATTCCAGTTATTCTTGATTTGGAAAAACCTGATCCGTCAATTAAGGATTTAGTTGCAAAAAAATTAATTGGCATGAAGGAGGAAATCAAAACAAAAATTTTAGAAGGGAAGAAAAAGACAACCGCAACAGCAACCAAATTAAGTAGGTCTTCAATCAGTTCGCCGAAAAATAAAACAATAAGTTTTATAGATAAAAAAGCATCAACAACAACATCAGCATTTCAATTTGGTGATGAAGAACCGCAGAATCCTTTGCAGGCAAAGCAAAATAAAATTAAAGAACCAATACAAGAACAGAAAAGTCCGGCTATGGAATCTAAAAAAATTGAATCTCCCGAAAAAATAACTGGTCCGCAATCTATAATTGCACCGCCGCAATTAATTAATCAATCTACCGGTGAACACCCAAAACCAACTACCCAGGAAAAAAACTCTTCGGGATTAATGGGATTGATTGCTTTATTGTTGTCTATGGTACTTCTATCAATTCTAGCATATTTTACTTTTACATCAATCAAATCCCTCACCGGAACTGTTGATGATTTAACTACGCAGGTTAACGCGCTAAAAAGTCAAATTTCCACTGCAAATAATTTTATCAGCAATTACACATCATTAATTGAATTTTTTAATTACAAAGATATTTTAGTAACAGGTTTATCAAGCTCAGATACGGCAGAAAAAGGCTCAGCTCAAATTCTTTTGTCCTTTGGTCAAAAGGAAGGGTTGATTCAATTCAAAGATGTAAAACCATTACAGCCAAATCAAGGTTATCAAATTTGGGTTCAAAGCAAAGGTCAATCTTATTCACTTGGCGTGTATCAACCGAGCGGAAGTGAGTATTTGAAAATAAGTTCTTTTCCGTTTCTGCCGAAAGAAAATATTGAATTGTACTTTGTAACAATTGAATCTAAAGACGGATCTCCAACACCTTCAAACATAATTTATTTATCAAGTGCTGCAGACAGTAGAATTCCACAAGGAAAGATTAAATAAATTTATTACTTCTTTCTGTTAATAAAGATTATAATCCCCATTATTATCAATATTACTGGCCAAAATACTTCTAGTAAATTTCCTATTCTATTTGCAGTGTTAAACAGTCCGAATTTTCTAAATTCAGTAATACTTAAATAGCTCATTACAAGAAATATAAAACCCGCATAAAGAAAAACCTTTTCTTTTATATTCTCAATGAAAAGAATCACTAATACAGATCCGCTTATAAATAAGATAGAAAAGAAAACTATTCCGCGTGAATCAAGAATTTCAAAATAGGATTTTACTATGAAGACAACTCCTATTAAAAACATTATTGTGAATACAATTAATTTTGATCTTTTGCTATCATGTAGAGAAGAATAAACAGTTGGTAATGAATAAAAGATAAAAACAATTCCAGCTACATCCTCAAAAGTTAGTTGAACAATATTACGGCTGCTGAGAATAGAGAGTATGCTGAAAATCAAAAAACTAATTCCGAGTATAATTCTGTTATTCAAAATTTTTCCCTTCTTCGTAGGGAACTGAAAGAATAAGAATTAGATAAAATAAAGCAAATATTCCTAATGTTAATAATGTTGCTAATATAAAGATTATACGAAGTAAGTCAGAGTCAATCAAGCTGTACTTTGCAAAACCGCCACATACGCCGGTTAATTTTCTGTCTATTCGAGATTTAAATAATTTTTCTGGCAACTCTGTTAAAAATATTTCATCTTCAGTAGGTTTTATCATTATATAATATATTCCCAAAGCAAAAGATACTAAGGGAAAGATAAAATCATTGGGAAGAATAAAAATTCTAGTACCACCGAAAACACCTAAAATCCTAAATGCGAAATAAAATCCGGTTAGAATTAACAACCCGCTTACAACGGTTCTAAAATTTTCTTTTCGCAGGGAAATTATTTCAGTTTGAGAAAGTGGCGAAGAATTTTTGTCAATCGGAATAAGTGAAGCGGTAATTATGTAAGCAACAATACTCCACCCGCCTAGAAGAAGAGTTAAAAGGGCGATAACCCGAATATTTGCCGGGTCAGTTCTTAGATACTCGGCAATTCCTCCGCAGACACCCATTATAACAGCATTGTTTTTAGAACGGGAGAATTTTTTCATTGGCGAGGGTGGAACTGTGGCGTTATCCATCTTATCGAAAAGTCTTTCCTCTGAATTAAGAGGATCGTTCTCGTCTTTCGATTTTGATTTATTATCGTACGATTCGATCAGATAAGCTCCGGGTATTTTTAACTGTTAAATTCATAGTAAAATATTTGGTTTATTTTCTTTTTGAATATATAAAATTATGTTTATGCTAACAATTTTTGGGTAGGTGCATCTGCTAATCCATTCAATTATATTTCTAAGTGATATATCGTTATCTACTCGTTTAATGAAAAAAAATTAGCACTAGTATAAATTTGAAATAAAACGAGAAAGTTATGCTTACAAAATATTTCCACCTAAAAGAACTTAACACAACCATCAAACAAGAAATCATCGCAGGGGCAACTACATTCGTAACTATGGCCTATATTATTATAGTTAACCCTAAAATCCTTGAAGCTGCAGGAATGCCGTTCGGCGCATCAATGGCTGCAACAATACTTACGGCTTTTTTTGGTACTGTTGCAATGGGCGTATATGCAAAAAGACCTTTTGCAATTGCGCCTTATATGGGCGAGAATGCTTTTGTGGCATATACACTTGTTAAAGTCTTGGGCTATAGTTGGCAAACGGCATTAGCAGCAATTTTTATTGCAGGTTGTTTATTCACAATATTGACGATAATTAATATTCGGAGCTGGTTAATTAATGCAATACCGGAATCCTTAAAGATTGCGTTCACGGTTGGTATTGGTTTCTTTTTGGTGTTCATTGGATTGAATGATACAGGCATAGTTAAAATTGGAATTCCCGGAGCGCCAGTGCATGTGGGAAATTTTAGAGAACCAGCAGTTCTACTGGCAATTCTTTCATTTTTAATTATCGCAATTTTGATGATAAAAAAAATTAACGGTTCAATTTTAATTGGAATAATTACCGTTACAGTACTTGGATTTATTTTTAAGATATCGCCTTTACCTGAACAGTGGATTAGTCTTCCGCCGGATATTTCTCCTGTAATTTTTAAAATTGATTTCGCCGGAGCCTTTACGTGGGGCTTTCTAGCTGTTATGATAGTTGTATTTGTAATGGATTTTGTTGATACAATGGGAACATTAATTGGTCTCTCTATAAAAGCAAATCTTGTTGATGAAAAAGGACAACTGCCTGGTATTGAAAAACCATTATTGGTTGACGCACTATCTACAGTTGTAGCATCTTTGTTGGGAACCACAACTACCGGTGCATATATCGAATCTGCAACCGGAATTGAGGCTGGTGGAAAATCAGGCTTAACAGCTGTTGTAACCGCATTTTTATTTTTAATCGCATTATTTCTTGAACCATTTTTAACCGCCGTACCTCCATATGCATATGGATCTTCATTAATAATTGTTGGATTGCTAATGATGTCTCCAATTACAAAAATTAATTTTGGTGATTTATCGGAAGTACTTCCGGCTTTTGTAACAATTGCGTTGATGAGTTTTACTTATAATTTGGGCATAGGAATGACCGCAGGTTTTCTAATATATCCGATAACAATGCTAAGCGTTGGTAAAATTAAAAAAGTAACATTTGGTATGTGGATATTGTTTGGTTTCTCAGTTTTGTTTTACATTTTTTATCCATACTAAGAGGGTATTTTATGGTTGATCAATTTCTACATGCAGCAATTGAGGAAGCTAAAAAGGGGTTGAGCGAAGGAGGAATTCCGATTGGATCAGTTCTTGTCATTGATAATAAGATTGTTGGAAGAGGACACAACAGACGTGTTCAAAACGGAAGTGCGATTCTTCACGCAGAGATGGATTGTTTTGAAAATGCAGGAAGATTAACCTCTAAAGATTATCAGAAAGCAATATTATATTCCACACTTTCTCCTTGTGATATGTGCAGCGGAACGGCCTTACTTTATAAAATTCCGAAAATTGTTATAGGTGAGAACAAAACTTTTCGGGGACCGGAAGAGTATGTTAGATCACGCGGAGTAGAATTGATAATATTAAATGATTCAATCTGTATTAAGCTGATGGAAGATTTTATTTCCAGCAATCCAAGATTATGGAATGAAGATATTGGAGAGTAAGAAACAAATAGCTTTTAGCCGTTAGCAATTAGCTTTTAGCTTTAAGTAAGGTAGAATCTTTTCTAAACAATTTTCATCTTATTCTATATAAAAAACTGAAAAGCTGAGGGCTGACAGCTGAAAATAAATAACATGGAGTAACAATGGCGACAAAGAAAGCAGTAGTAAAACACATTAAAGGCGTCACATTTTTAGGAAAATCGGATTCTAACCACTGGATAACTATGGACGGACCGGAAGAATTTGGCGGAAGTAATGCCGGAACGCGGCCCAAGGAATTATTACTCATTGCACTAGGCGGATGTACGGGGAGCGATGTTGCAACAATTCTTCAGAAGAAAAAAATTAAATTAGACGGGTTTGAAATGAACATCTCTGCCGATGTTCAAGAAACTCATCCGCAAGTTTATACCAAGATTCATCTTGAATATGTTTTTTACGGAAAAAATATTCCGAAAGATGCGGTTGAGAGAGCAATTAAACTTTCGCAGGAGACTTATTGCAGTGTTACTGCAATGCTGCAAAAAGCAGTTGAGATAAATCATTCTTATAAAATTCTTGAGAACTGAAAAATATCTTGTAGGAATTTTAGATTAGTTTCTTTGTAAATATTCTTCCGGTATTGGTTTTCTTCCGGTAAATCCTTCTTCAATCCCATGATAGAACCGGATGTCATCCTCATCGCTGCGCCAGCAGAGCAGAACTTCTTCATTATCAATAACTGCCGGGAAATCAACCAAGCCAATTTGAAAATTCCAATCTTTATATGTGCAACCGATATCATTAAGTTCTTTCATAAAAGAATCGATCTCAGTAATTAACTGCTGAATCTCTTGGCTATATTCTATTTTTCCCCCGAGTGATTCTGCAATAGTTTTTATTTGAAAAGCATTGTTTAATATATCTCGTACAATTTGTTTTACAAGGGGCAGTGTACGTTTTGCCTCATATGGTGTAAAATATTTGACTTCAGTTTGTGGCATAAAGATTATTTTTTCTCCAGTATGATTTTATGTTCAAATTATATTTCCTAACTAATTTAATATTAAATGTGCAGCTTGACAAGGCATATAAAAAAAATTATTTTGAACTCGAACTAATTATAAATAGTTATTTCCTTAATGAAGACAACAAAGAAATACGGGAAAAAAACTGATCTGGCGCTAACGACTTGGGTTAAGTTAGCGCGTGCATTTTCTTCGTTTAACAAAAAATCAATTGAGGGCATCCGGAGATTCGGCTTGACACAACCTCAATTTGCTGTTATAGAAGTTATTGGGCATTTAGGACCATTGAAAGTCGGAGAAATCTGTAATAAAATGCTGGTAAGCGGCGGCAATATGACATTGGTTCTAGATAATATTGAGAAACTAGGTCTTATCGAAAGAGTACACAGTTTAGAAGATAGAAGAGCAATATTAATACAATTAACACAGAAGGGGAAAAATTTGTTTGACGACGTTTTTAATAGACACGCAGAACATGTAACAAAATTAATGTCAGTTCTTACAGTTGAAGAGCAAAAAACGCTTGGTGAGCTCTTGAAAAAACTAGGATTAACGGTTGGGAAACTAAAATAAAATTTTTTATGTTATTATTACTAACTCGTAATTTACTAAATCGGCGTATTAAACAAATTAACCAAGAAAGGTCGTTATATGATTGAAGTAAAAAAAAGTAACGAACGCGGACAAACAAAAATAGATTGGCTGAATAGCCGCCACAGTTTTTCATTTGGAGAATATTATGATCCAAAGAATATTCATTTCGGTTCTTTGCGTGTTATAAACGATGACATAATTCAACCGGGAGAAGGTTTTCCAACTCACCCACACCGTGATATGGAAATTGTTACTATAATTCTTGAAGGAACAGTTGCACACAAAGACAGTTCGGGCGGAGAAGGGACAATAACGGTAAATGAAATTCAAAGAATGACTGCCGGCAAAGGGATTTTACATTCCGAGTTTAACGCATCAGATACAGATATTCTAAAACTTTTACAGATTTGGTTTATTCCAGATAAACAAGGATTAACACCGGGATATGAACAGAAGAAATTCTCTCACGAGCAAAAGAGGAACAAATTATTAAAGGTTGTGAGCGGGAAAAAAGAAGAAGGAATAATTTTTATTAATCAAGATGCAGAAATATTTCTTTCTGATCTTGACGAGGGAATTAAACTTAATTATGAAGTTAAAAATAAGCGCGGGGTTTATATTCAATTGGTTGATGGGACTTTAAATGTTAACGGCAACAAAATTGAAAAGGGTGATGCTCTTAAAATTACTAATGAAAAGAACCTTGGATTAACCGCTGTAAAAAACGCAAAAATTGTTTTGTTTGATATAGCTCTTGAATTTTAACATATTTTACACATTATGGAATTGTCTTTATTGCCAGCCATGTATATTTTAAGACCTGCAGACAATTTAAAATTGGAGTTTCTACTATGAAAAAGATTCTATCATTTATTCTAGTTTTTATCTTGAGCGTTACTTTATCTGTGGCGCAATCAAACAATAATTTTTCATTCAAGCCGGAAAAACCAAAAGCAGGCGAGAAAATTACCGTAACTTATGATCCTGCCGGCTCTAAAATTGAAACCGCAAAAAATATTACTATGTTAATTCATGCTTATGGAAAAACAATTTATTACACTAACGAGACTGAATTGATAAAGAGCGGTTATGTATGGACTGCAGAATTTTCTGTCGCAGATACATGTGCAGGGGTTGTTCTTCGCTTTACAGATGGGACAGAGTTTGACAACAATGGTTCCAAATGTTTTCCAATCCGTTTTTATGGTAACGATGGAAGGCTTTTAAAATATGCATCCTCTGGATTAGCAAGTGGTTATTATAATTGGTTTGGAGCTATTAATGTAGATAGAGATTCCGAAACAGCATATAAATTATATAATGAAGAATATAAATCATATCCCGATGCTTTAAAAGATATACTGTTTGCATATTATGCGGTTTACTCAAAAGTTGATAAAGAGAAAGCGGATGAGTTTTTAAAAGCCCAGACAAAAATATTTGAAAAAAAACTGAGCGACAGTGAGGAAGATCTATTCTTTCTATCTAACCTCTATCGTGTAAATAAAGAAACAGCTAAATATGAAAGTACTAAAAAGCTTTGTGTTGAAAAATATCCGAAAGGCACACTTGCTCAGCAAGAGAGATTTTTAGAGTATTATAATTCGACGGATCAAGGCAAGAAAGAAGGACTCGCTGCAAAATTCCGTGAAGATTTTCCAAACTCTCAATACTTATCAACTCTTCGGTATTATGAAACACAGGCACAGATAAATGCGGGTAAGTTCGATGAGGTTTATTCAGAACTAAAACAAAACCCAAAAGCAACAAGCAACGAGTACAATACGATAGCATGGGCCATGTTTGAAAAAGATGCCAATTTACAACTTGCAAAAGAAATTTCCGCTAAAGGTATTGAGTTATCTAAAACAGAGGATCCGCTTCAAGGTTCAACAAAACCGCCTTACTATACTGAAAAACAATTTAAAGAAATGGTTAATGCATCAAACTATGCATTGATAGACACATATGGCGCAATTTTATTAAAACTCGGTGAGAATGAAGAAGCATTAAAATATATGAAGGAAGCATATAAACTTGATAAAGGCAGAAGTGCTGAAGTTAATGAAAGATATGCTCGAGCATTATTATCAAATGGAAAATTTGATGATGCAAAAAGTAACTTAGAGAAATTTATTTCTAACGGAAAAGGTACTCCCGGCATGAAAGAAATGCTAAAGCAGACATATGTGAAATCAAAAGGATCCGAATCAGGTTTTGATAGTTATCTCACAGCTTTAGAATCGGATGCAAAAAAATCTGCTGTTGACGAAATAAAAAAGAAAATGATTAACCAACCAGCACCAAAATTTTCTTTGGCTGGATTAGACGGCAAAAAAGTTTCTCTTGAAGAATTAAAAGGAAAAACTGTTATAATAGATTTCTGGGCAACATGGTGTGGGCCATGTAAGGCATCTTTTCCCGGAATGCAAAAAGCAGTAAATAAATTTGCTGACGATCCAAATGTTAAATTTTTGTTCATTAACACGTGGGAAAATAATGTTGATGATAAGAAAAAGAATGCCGAAGATTTTATTAAACAGAACAAATACACATTTCATGTATTGTTGGATAACGACAACAAAGTTATTGACAGCTATAAAGTGGACGGAATACCAACAAAGTTCATAATTGATAAAGATGGAAATATCAGATTCAAAAGCGTTGGATTTGACGGAAATACAGACAGGCTAGTTGAAGAACTTTCCACAATGATTGCAATATTGAAATAAGAATCCCTAAGTTTCTGAGTGCCTGAGTTCATTCTTAGGCACTAAGGCACTCAGTTACTCAGGCACTTGAGAAGATCTTTCATTGATTAACCCCAAATATATTTTACTCTCATATCCTTAAGTGCTAATTTTCAAATGCAAAAATTTTGAGACTACGGAGTATTTATGGCAATTATACGCCCATTCAAAGCAGTAAGACCAAACGAAAAAGTTGCTCACCTTGTTGCAAGCGTTCCTTATGATGTTGTAAATCGTGAAGAAGCCGCTGAATTAGCAAAAGGAAATCCTTTAAGTTTTTTGCGTGTCACCCGCTCAGAAATTGAAATGAAAAAAGATGTTAGTGTTTATTCGCAGGATGTATATCTGAAAGCAAGAGAAAATTGGGAACGATTGAAAAGAGATGCACCTCTAAAGCAGGATAATGATCCGCATTTTTATATTTATAAACTTACGATGGGGAATCATTCTCAAGTTGGAATTGCGGCAACATTTTCTGTTGATGATTATGATAATGATGTAATTAAAAAACATGAAAAAACCCGTAAAGTAAAAGAAGACGACCGCACTAATCACATTGTTACTACTGAAGCACAAACCGGTCCGGTGTTTTTAACTTACAGACAGATTGCAGAAGTTGATAAGGTTATCACTGAAACTGTAAAGAAGACAGAACCTATTTATGATTTTATTTCTTCCGATGGAATTAAACATCAAGTATGGATTTTACCAAATGATTATACGGATGTTGTTACAAGTGAAATTGGTAAGGCAAAAAATCTTTATATAGCGGATGGTCACCATCGCGCTGCGAGCGCGAGCCGTACACGAAAAGTAAAAAAAGATCAAAATAGGAATCATACCGGAGAAGAAGAATATAATTATTTTCTCGCGGTTCTTTTTCCGGCGGATCAGTTGAAGATTCTTCCTTACAACCGCGCAGTTATTGATTTGAAGATGAAGAAAAATGAATTCATGAAAAAAGCAGAGAAAAATTTTACAATTACTGAAACCACTTCACCAATTCCGCCAACGAAAAAAACTTTTGCAATGTATCTTGATAAAAAGTGGTATCTGTTAAAACCAAACAATAATGTAAAAGCGGGCACTACGATAGGTGACAATCTTGATGTGAGTATTTTACAAAATTATTTACTCAATCCGGTTATTGGAATTGGTGATCCGCGTACCGATACAAACATTGATTTTATTGGAGGAATACGCGGTACGGAGGAATTAGAAAAATTAGTTGATAACGGAACAGCCGCAGTTGCTTTTTCTATGTTTCCTGTTTCCGTTGATGATCTGATAAATATTTCTGATGCCGGGGAAACTATGCCGCCTAAATCAACCTGGTTTGAACCGAAATTAAGAGACGGATTACTGGTACACATAATCTAATAACATAAGGGAAAATCAAAATGGATAATCGAATTTATAATTTCAGCGCAGGTCCTGCAATCCTACCGGTGGAAGTTCTGCTTGAAGCTCAAAAAGATTTTATTTCTTACAAAGGAAGCGGAATGAATGTAATGGAAATGAGCCACCGCGGTAAAATATTTGATGCTATTATTAAAGAAGCCGATGCCGATCTAAGAAAACTTTTAGGTATTGATGATAAGTTCGCGATTTTGTTTTTACAAGGCGGTGCAACTTTGCAATTTTCGATGGTGCCGTTAAACTTAATGCCGCCGAAAAATAAAGCCGACTATATTGTAACCGGTTCGTGGTCGGAAAAAGCAGTTAAAGAAGGAAAACGTGTTGGCACGGTAAATATTGCGGCTACGACTAAATCGGAAAATTATACACGCATACCGAAACAGTCTGAACTCAAATTAGATCCTGATGCATCTTATGTTCACTTTACTTCCAATAATACAATTTACGGAACGGAATGGCGAAGCGAACCTGAAACCGGAAATGTTCCGCTCGTTTGTGATGCTTCGTCCGACTTTCTTCATAAGAAACTTGATATGAATAAATACGGTTTGATCTATGCAGGCGCACAAAAGAATATTGGCCCCGCCGGTGTTACTGTTGTAATTATTAGAAAAGATTTACTCGAAAGATCTTCCGATTCACTTCATACTTATATGAACTATAAAATTCATGTTGATAATGAATCAATGTATAATACGCCGACTACATTCGGAATTTATATTGCCGGATTAGTATTTAAGTGGTTATTAAATATGGGCGGACTTGATGAAATGTATCGCCGTAATGTGGAGAAAGCAAAAGTTTTATACGATGCATTTGATTCGAGTGATGGTTACTACAAAGGAACAACCGTAAAAGAAGATCGTTCATTAATGAATGTAACTTACAGATTGCCAAATGAACAGCTTGAAGAAAAGTTTATTAAAGAAGCATCTGCAAAAGGATTCAGCGGATTGAAAGGACATCGCTCTGTTGGCGGTATTAGAGCATCAATCTACAATGCATTCCCCAAGAAAGGTGTAGAGGAATTAGTTTCTTTCATGAGCGACTTTAAGAAGAATAATTAGAAGAGAAATCAGAATACAGAAATAAGAAATCAGTAGGGTCGGATATCGTTCGACCCTATTTTTTAATATGGAATGATGTTAATGAAGAAATATTTTCCGCTCTTTATTATTTTATTTTTGATCAATTCATGTTCGAAGAAAGAAGAAAAGTTTGAACTTTTCAGTGCGGAATCGTTTGCCTATTCAATGGACAACGGCTGGGAATTAAATGCAACTGTACGCGCCAAAGGATTTGAGCAAGAAGAAAACGAAAATAGATTTTCAGCAAAACTTTCTTACTATGCCGACATTCAGACACCCGAAGGCAAATTGGTAAACAAAGTTTCTTCCGGAGTTATTGATAAAACCGAGAACGAAAAAATTTCGGAAATTCCGATTGAGTCACAGATAAAACTAGATTCAACTTATAAAACGGGGAGCTATAAAATTATTTTTCATATTAAGGATAAGCTAAGCGGGAAGGAAATTTTTATAGATAGTGTTTTTGAACTGAGTAAATAGAAATTTGTAGTGGACGCAAACTTTGCGTCCACTACGATAGATTATAATTCTTATTCACCAATAGCCATCCAATTTCCGCCAATTAAATTAATTTTTGTTCCGCCCCAGGTTTTTACTTCAAGCGTAAAACCGCCTTTATGAACATATGTTATTTTTGCATCGTAACGTTGATTAATATTAGCATCTGCATCAAAACGGGTTATACCGAAAATAACTTCAGGTTTTGTATTGAATGGTTTTGGAAAAGTAATTTGCAATGTTACATATCTTTCCAACTCTCCGCCTGCAGCGAGACTGTAATTGGAAATGGTTTTATCTGCATTCCAAATTCCTGTTTGAGCTCGAACCTGTGCATTTAGTGAAGCTGCAGTAAACAGAAGAAAGGTGAACAGACTTATTGTAAAAATATGTTTTCTCATTGAAGTGCTCCTTTTTTGTTAAAAAAGAATTAATTATGAATACACATCTATTAATTAACGTTACGGATCTTCAATTGAAAAATTATTCAAGACTACCAATAGCCTTTTCAACTTCTTCCAATATAAAACATTTTTTAACAACTTCTTTCATCTTTGTATGATCAGGATAAAGCGGACGATCAACATCAAGATGGTTCACATATTTACGGATTACTTCTTTAGCTTTTGCGACCCCACTACCGGGAGTGAACTCCCGAAAATCTAATGCTTGAGCTGCTGCTATAAATTCAATTCCCAAAACTCCATGCGCGTTATCAATAATTTGTCCGTTTTTAATTGCCGTGTTCATTCCCATAGAAACAAAATCTTCTTGATCTGCAGCAGCAGGTATTGATTGAATGGATGCGGGCATAGATAAAATTCTTTGTTCAACAATTAAACTATCTGCGGTGTACTGGCTTAACATCAAACCCGAAAACATACCTGCACCTTTTGTTAGGAAGGCAGGAAGTCCCACACTTAATGCTGGATTTAACAAACGGTTTAATCTTCTTTCAGACAATACACAAACCATAGTAATAGCAGCACCGGCCATATCCATTGGTAATGAAACAGGCGAACCTTGAAAGTTTGCGCCTGTAAGGGTGAGTTTATTTTGTGGAAGAAAAATTGGGTTATCTCCAACTCCGTTCAATTCAATTTCAACCTGACTTTTAGCATAGGCAATTGCATCATGAGCTGCCCCGATAACTTGGGGTGATGAGCGCATCGAATATGCGTCCTGAACTTTCATTTTTAGTTTACCTGTTTGCAGATCGCTTCCTTCAATGCATTTCATAATTGATTTTGTACTTCTAACTGCTCCTTTAAATCCGCGTATCTCATGAAGACGGGTATCGTACGGTTTTAAATTTGCAAACAAAGCTTCAAGAGACATTGCGCAAGCTATTTCTGCTTGCTTTAACCAGCGGTTCATATCATATAGATGAATTGCGCTCATTGCAGTAAGAAGATTTGAACCGTTAATTGTTGCAAGTCCGTCTCTTGCTTGAAGACCGGGAATTTTTATTCCGGCTTTTTCAAATGCAGCTTTACCCGATAATCTTTCGCCGTTAAAATAAGCTTCACCTTCTCCCATCATCAGCAGAGCAATTTGGCTCATCGGGGCGAGATCACCGCATGCACCAACGGATCCTTTTTGACAAACAACAGGAGTAACATTTTTGTTTAGCATTTCTACAAGCGTAAGAGTTATTTCCGGCCGGCAACCCGAATTACCGTGTGCGTGAACGTTAATGCGTCCTGCCATTGCACCTCTTACATATTCAACAGGCGCAGGGTCACCAATTCCTGCTGCATGATTGTAAATCAAATATTTTTGAAATTCTTTTACTTGATCATCATTCAATACAACTTCAGAAAATTCACCGATCCCGGTATTAACTCCATACATAATTTCGTGCGCTTTGATTTTTTCTTCTAGCATTGCGCGGCAGATTTTAATTCTTTCTAATGCATCGGGATGTAATTCTACTTTTTCATTGTGGCGGGCTATTGCTACTAACTTTTCGATTGTTAAATTTGAACCATCAAGAACAACAGACATATTATTTCCTCCGAGAAATAGAAAAATTGACTAATCAAACTTAAGAAGAGTTTGTCTAAAAGTGAGGAAGAAAATTATTGTTAAATAATAAAGATTTAGGTTTTAAAACGTCTAAATAAAAAAGGTACGAAATGAGTTTATATACAATAGTATTCATTTTTGTGACTCTGCTTATTATTATCGGGCTGGCTTTGTTTGGATTGTTGATTGCAAAGATTGACCGTTGGGTTGATATGAAAGACAGAGTCGGAAAAGACAGCATTTATAAAAAAGAATCAAAGACCAATCCGCCTAATAACGAAAACCAAAATTCTAATTCCGAAATAAAAAAGTGATTCACTCCTTGCTGAATTTATTCTTCACTTTTTTTGACAAAGGCATTTGAAGACATTATATAATAAATAATCTTCTCTTTCTTAATTAAATTACTTTTCATTCAATTGATAAATTATTAATTTGTTATAGAATCTTGTATGAATTCGCTCCATACTCATCCGTTTGATGACGAGGGAACACAAATATAGATCTAAAATTAGCCTAACCTTCCTTTTATTGTTTCTATTAATTATAGAACTCCACCCACGTAGTTTCTTTACATCACCATCAGAAAACTGGACTGCATATGTGTTATATGTTAAAGATGGAAAAGTGCCTGTTTTGAGAAGTCCATCCGAAGACGCAGATACAATTAGCTTTGTCTATTACCGCGATAAAATTTTAGTTGTTGAAAAAGAATGGGAAAAACTCGGCTGGAAAAAAGTTGTTTATCCCGTGAATGGTTTTATTAGCGAGAAATCACTTATGACTTTCATGGAGAAAAAGAATATTGATGAGAGATTCAAAAGTCCGGTTGAAGAGAATGAATATTCGAAATGGGAATGGGAAATAATTTATTGTAATAACGATTATGTCTTTGTTAAAGAAAAACCGGATAATACTTCTGAGACTGCAGGGTTGATAAGAAAAAATGATAAGGTATTAATTATAAAAGAACAGGTTAAATTTTCCGGTGTTTGGGTTAAAAGTGTTTACCCCGAGCTTGGATTTGTAAAATATTCAGAAGTATTTGCAGGTCAGAATTATCCATACTTTGCAGTTGGCGCAACTTATGGCGCCTTTCACACGCCGTATGAAAAAAACTTGAAAAATTATTTTAATCCAGTCGGGGGATATTTAGAATACAGCAAAACAAAATGGAATTTTGGTATTAGGTTCGGATACAATCATGCTGAATCGCGTATAACAACCTTCTTTATAAAAACAGATCAGATCTTTGCACACCTCCTTTACAAATTTTACCGATTGTTTAATAACAAACTTGAAATGTATGTTTTTGCAGGAGCCAATTATTGGTATTCGAGTTTTGAAAATAGAAAATATGAAAGTGGAAATAGTTTTTTCAAATTAGAAAAAGATAAAGGTCCCGGTTATACTGCCGGTGGAGGAATTATTTATAATCTAAGTAATTTCTTTATTGAAGCACAATATAATTTTTTCGGATCGCGGCAAGCTGAGTTTGGAAATAAACCCGAACTTGGTTCATTCAGCAATTACAGCACTCTTTATCCCGGCTCTAACCATTTTGAAATAATTTTTGGATACAGGTTTGTTTTATGAGATTGATTATTCATTGAAGAAATAAATAAATGAAAGGAAGTTACTTAAATAAGTACGTCAATCTTTTGATTGTATCAATTGCAATAATACTATTAATGCAATGTACAAAGGAAAATTTTCTTGAGCCGGTAGATCCTTTTGAACCGCAGAAATTAGAAGCGGACCCGGAAAAATTTACACTCGGCTCAGGTGCCAATGCATTAGTTCTCAAAACAAACAAAGTAAATGTGATAAAAACCGATTTTGGATACAGCATTAAAGGAAGTGTTTATATTGAAAATAAAAAGTATGGAGACATAAGGTTAACTAATGGTGCTTTTGATCTAGTAAAAGATGCGACAGGAAATTTTTATTCAAAGATGACCGGTTTAAGTGTCGCTGAACTTCCCAAAGAAGGACTGCTGAAAAAATTAAATCTTGACGGAATGCCGCTGACTTCTTTAGTTCTAAAAAAAGGAAGTGAATTTGAAGCAGGACCTTTCGGATGGCCCGTTGATCCCAACAGATATTATTTCTATTATGAAAATGATGAACCTTACTCGGCCAGCATAACAAAATCCAAATTTAACAACATCAAAAAAGTTGCGATAGACCCGCTTGATCCATACTATTTTACTTCGTGTGATTTCACGGGTTCTAAATTAGGCGAGATAACAGACGCAGGTATTGCAGTATCCGCTCAAGGTTTAATTCCATATACTCCGATTGTAACAAGTTATAATATTCCATCTTTCAAAGGAAATTTTTATATCTCAGGGACAATACCTCTTAACAAATACCCGATAGCTTTCAGTGGTGAAGCTGTATTATCCATTGGTTCCTCAGGTTCTAATACCGATGATTTTTTTGCCAATAGAAATTCTGCTTTCAAACTGGGTCTCAACGGAAAGGCAACTTTTGATAATCAAATATTGGACTGGTTGAATATTGAAGTCGTTTTGGGAAAGGCAAGTCTATATCTCGGTGTTGAAAATAACGGTGCAACACAAATAAAATTTGTGGGTGAACGTGAAATGCCGCCATCTACACCAAGCGATTTCCTTTATCAAGTTATAGGACAAGATTGGGACTTTCTTGATTATCTAGTTCCCATTGAACAGAAAGAAACTTTCTATGGCACAATTGGCACTGAATTATCAGAATGGGAATTGGGATTTAAATCCCAGAGCACTCTGAAAATCCTTGGTAATGAGATTGATATGGGTCATACTAATCTAGAAGTTAATTCAAGTTCGATGCACTTTTCGGGTGAAGCAGTTGTTGCCGGATTAAGTAGGATAGGTGTAAAAGGATACGCTGAAAGAAATGGAAATTTTGAACTTACTGGTTACGCGCGTAACAGTTTAAGTGCAAGTAAGGGCCGTTTATCTTTGGATTATGAATTATCGGCTGAAGTTTCTTTAAAACATGAAGGCGGTAATTTTACATTTACCGGGAAAATTAAATTACACGGGGAAGCATGCGTTGATATTGAAATTGCTACTATATGTGCAGGTTTTACAATTAGGGCTTCTGTCAGTATTTCTTCCAACGGTGATTTTGAAGTTTGTTTCTCCATTGGAGTGGGGAAACTGGGGTTTGATGTTTGTATAACTTACCATAGATCATCCGCTCGAGATGATGATTTTGTTCAAACAATGACTTGCAAGGAAATTCCGATTGAGAAAGTTCCTATTGAAAACAGGTTTGAACCGGATAATTTTACTCAAGCACAAAAGGACGCAATAGACAAATACTTAGAAGGAAAACGTGGTGATTAAAAAATTATTGTTTGCAGTAACGTTGTTTATAATAACTGCATCTTGCGATACAGTGCAAGATGTTGACTACACTTATTCTGTTGATAAAGTTTGGTGGACTGATAAAATAGACGGTAATCAGGATAGTTATACTCAATTCAGAAGAATGAATTTTATCGTCCTTTTAAAAGAAGGAGTGACCAGAAAAATCCAAGCACGTATTTATTACAAACCGGTAGATGCTTCAACAATGACTCTTTATGGAACCTCTCCGGAATTAGAAGTGAATGGAAATGATATAGATAATAATTTGTCCTTCGCTATCGGTTCTCCTAATAAAGAATTGAGTAGAGATGTTTATGATTTTTCGATTGAAATTTATGAAGTAAATAACAGCAGGCTTGAAGCTCAATCCGACAGTCAGCATGTAGAATTATTCAACAATAAATTTGAAGAATCGGAGAATGATAATCCTTGTCATGTTAATTTCTGGTGGTCCAACAATTATGACCGCAACAACAACACATTCTGGCGTTATTCAACAATGAATGTTAATGTTTATAGCAACAAGGCTTTCAATAAAAAAGTTGATGTCAAAATATTCTATAAGAAATCAACAGAAGATACTTACAGATTATTTCAGTCCAAGAACGATTACCAGGTAAAAGGTGAATTGGTTGATACTCTAAAATATGTTTTCGGATTACCTGAATTGAAGCTAACTCATAATCAATACGATTTCAGAATTGAGGTTTATAGAACAGATATTGACGCACTCGTCGCAATCAAAGATCAAGAAGATCCCTTGTTAAATGATGTTGAATTTGAATCTGATGAAGAAGATAGCTATCACTATAAAATATCGAAAGTCTGGTGGTCAAATCCGGTTGATATTGACGCAGATTTATTTACTAAATACAGAGACTTGAATTTTGACGTAGATGTGGAAGAAAATGAAGACCGCCTTGTATATGCGAAGATTTACTATTTACATCCTGATTCTACCGACTACACTTTTTATGATTCAACCGCAGTTTTCACAATTCGAGGAATTTCTGCGTCGGATAAATATGCTGTCGGAATTGGAACACCGAAAACCGAACTCGATAGTAACCGTTATAATTTTTTGATTTCCATTTATGAGATTTTAAATGTTACGGATAAAAGTGTGGAAGCGACTGTGAGCGGGGATGTAGATACTCTACTATATAAACAAAAATTTGAAACCTTGGCACAAGATGCTCTTAAGAAAAAGAAGAAATGAAAACGCTTAAATTATATTTATTATTTCTATTGCTTTTTTATATATGTGCAAATGCACAGATTAAAAATGAAATGCTATTTGAAGAAACACGTATAACAATTAATGATGCACTTGACAGAAACGCCCAATTATTAAGTTTATCGGATTTTAAAAAATCCAACGAACATTATAACAAAGCGATAAATATTCTAAAACAAAGAGGAAATGCAAGTTCTACTAAAGATGAATTAGAAAAATCTATAGCGCTCCTAACAATACTAAACGAGAATATAGAAAAGAGCAACGAGTTCTTTAAAGATATACTAACTGCAAGACAGTATGGTTTACAAATTAATTCTGATAAATATTCTCCGTACTATTGGAAACTTGCAGAAAAAGGTTTTCTTGAAGCCATAGAAGAATATAATGATAACAATTATAACGAAGCTTCTTCCATGGTTAATACAATAAAAGATAATTACTCGCGCGCAAACTTATATGCTAATAAAACACTTGATCTGCTCTTTCATTGGGATCCGATAAAAAAAGCCGACAATTCATCAGCATCTCTTATCTCTCCAATTGCTTATGAAAAAGGATTGAAATATTACTTTGCTGCAATAAATAAACTGGCGGAGGGAGAAGAAATAACAGAGATTAATAAAGACATTTCCGAAGCGGCAAAATATTTTATATCATCCGCAACAACAGCTAATGATTTTTCACAAAAATATTTCCATTGTCTCGATACAAGAAAGTTAGCACAAAATGCCGGAGCCGAAAAATATGCACCGGAAAATTGGACTGACGCAGAGAATCTTCTTCTAAAAGCCGGTTATGAATTTGAAGATAAAGATTATAATTCTGCAAGAGATTATGCAGATGAAGCAGATGGAAAATATTTAGCCAGTAAAAAAACTGCTGTCAGTGAAAAATATCTATCCGTTCCACGAAAAAAACTTGAGCTGGCTCGTGATTTAGATGTAGATAGTTACGCACCCAAGACATTTGATAGTGCTGAAAAATTATATTTACATGCTGGAAGTCTCATTGAGGCCGATAGAAGCACCGAGGCAGAAATTGAAACAATTGGGAGATTATGCGAACAAGAATTAGAAAAAGCAAATTGGATCACGGGCATTATCAAATCTGTTAAAGAAAGAAAAACTACGTGGGAAGACGTTATTTTGAAAAGCGACGTTTACGCAACAACGAATCAAAAAGCAAACATTGAAATAAAACCTCAGGAAATAAATCAATACGATAAAACAAGTTCACTAACTGTATCAAAATATAGAGAGAGCATTTCTACATTCAATAATAACTCTGAAGTTGATTTCGAAATTGTAGAAGATGGGGATAATGTATTGATGAGAATTTATAATATAGATTTTAAACCTGTCGGCTATCAATTAAATGATAAAGTTACGACTGTCCTTGATAACCTAATACCTATTTTAGAAAAATTTAATAATTCGAAGCATCAAATCTGTTCTTATACTGATAATGTAGGTGCGCAAAGAACTAATATTGAAATCTCTAAGAAAAGAGCACGGAATATAGCCGACTATTTGAACAATAACTCTCCACACCTCGCGGGCAAAATTTCATCAGTAGGATATGGCGAAGTCAATCCGATTGCCGCAAATTCCGATTTTGAAGGAAGAAGAAAAAATAACAGAATAGAAATTCTAACCAGCGATTGATTACTCTAATTCCTATTACCTATGTTTTCTTTATCAGCTTATTAATTAAATTGTGATTCACTGCATTTGTGCGGTAATTAAGTAGTACATATTCGTTATTATAATCAACACTCATAACTTCAGCGAGTTCATAAATCTTCGATATTATTTTTGAATCGGTGTGATCAAGTTTTATTTTATATGTGGAAAAATTTTGTTCGTAAATATCTAAAAGCATCTTTTTCAAATTAGTAATGTTTATCCCTCGTTCCGCCGAAACAAGAATACTGTTTTTATATTGCTTAACAACATAATCCATTCTGTTTTTGTCTTTCAGTGCATCTACCTTGTTGAATATTTTTATCTGTGTTTTTTTGTGGCTGTTTAATTCTTCAAGGGTTGAATCAACAATTTTAATGTGGTCTTCAAAAAAATCGTGAGAGATATCAATTACATGAAGAATCAGATCCGCATCTTTTACAACATTAAGCGTACTCTTAAAAGAAGCGACAAGATGATGCGGAAGTTTACGGATAAATCCCACCGTATCACTCATTAGAATTTTTTTATTTTTTTCAATTTCAAAAGAACGCGTTGTGGAATCAAGCGTTGCGAACAATTTATCTTCTGCAAGAACACCGGCTTCGGTTAAACGGTTTAGCATGGTTGATTTTCCTGCATTAGTGTAGCCAACAAGACAAGCTGTGATCTGATCTTTTCTTCCCGCACTTTTCGTTACCTGCTGTGCAGTAATTTTTTTTAGATTTTCTTTCAGCTTGCTGATTTTTGTACGGATTATTCTTCTATCGGTTTCAATCTGAGTTTCGCCTGGACCTTTTGTACCAATGCCGCCGTATTGCTTTGATAAGTGTGTCCACGCGCGCGTTAAACGGGGAAGCATATATTGAAGCTGTGCAAGTTCTACCTGAGTTTTCGCCTCGCGGGTTTTTGCGTGAGAAGCGAAAATATCGAATATCAATCCGCTTCTATCCAAAACTTTACGTTCAAAAAGTTTTTCAAGATTACGTGCTTGGGTAGGAGTTAAATCATCATCAAAAATTACAAGTTGAATATCATTCAGCTCAATTAACTGGGCTACTTCTTCCGCTTTTCCTTTCCCGATAAAAAAAGCCGGATCGGGTCTGTAACGCTCCTGCATAATTTTGAAAACGGTTATAGCGCCTGCTGTATTTGTAAGTAGTTCCAATTCTTCAAGATGTTCTTCAACTTGATCTTTTGAGTAATCTTCGGTTACAAGTGCAATTAATATAGCGCGTTCTTTTGGAACCGGTTTAAGTTCAATCATTCTTAGTTCCAATACCTGATAAATCTTTTTTAGTGTTTCTTGCAATAAGTGATTCTGTAATTGCCAATAATAAAACTGCGATTAAAAAATATTTCCACAGCTCGGTTCCAAAACGTGATTGGTAAATTACTTTTGTAAAATCTTCGTTTGGAGAAAGCGGAAAAGTTTTTCCTTCGAAACTAATTTGCTTCAGATAATCTTCAAACTCCGAAAAATCAGCTTTATCTGTAACTGATTCTTTAGGATCGTGATTAACGGAAATATAATCCAGCAATTTATTTGACGAGAAGAATTTGTACGTCCCTGCTTCACCTGTTCTGTTATAAGTAAAATAATTTTGATTTGTCAAGGAATCCGAATTTACATATTCCTTTTGTCCTCCGGGCTTTTCTACTTTGATTTGAGATATGGAATGATTTGAAATATCGGCAATAATATTCTGCCCGGCGTAAAATGTGTTTTGATCTTTTAGTTTAGACGAAGAATAAAGAACAAGTCTGTTAATCAATGGAGCAAAAAATCCTTTAAGTGGAAAATTATTCCAGCTAAGATTTAATGATGAGTTAAACAAAAATACTTTTCCGGCGCCAAGTTTATATTCGCTTAAGAAAGATGATCCATCGAACATAGAAATAATATTTTTACCGCGCCCGGGAATAATTTTGAAATAATAATAAATTTCGGGTGATTCAACCTGCTGTTGTTTATTATTTTCGAATAGATCGGCAAAAAGCGGGTCTTGATAATTGATTTTATCAAACAAAGCCGGCGAATCCTGTGAATTTATTTTTCCTATCGTACTTACTGGTGAGGAAATATTTAATACTTTACAAAGTTTTTGAAAATTTGATAATGTGCTTTGAGAACCGGGCATTAATATTAAACCTCCGCCGCCTTCAGCAAAGTTGATTAAGTTTTTCCAACCTGCCTGTCCGGCAGGCGGGTCGGCATTTCTTTCCGAGCCTATAACAATAACAGCATCATTGTTTTTTAAGTTGAGCGATGAAACTTGCGATAAACTGTTTTCCGTAATCCTCACTTTTTGTTTGGTCGGGTCAACAATAGCATATTTAACAAACTTTGCGTCGTCATTGTTGTCTGTAAGCAATAAAACAGAAATTTTATCCGGCACATATACGCTGAAAAATCTTTTATTATCCTGAAGAATATCATCATCTTCAAGCTCGGCATAAATCTCAACCAAACCGGTATCCAAAAGGGTTGTCTCGAATGTAATTAATTTAGATTCGTACGCGGAAAGATTTACACTTTGCTGTGCGCTTCTTTTTCCGTTAACAAAAAATGAAGCAACAGAATTATTAACAGATTGCTTGGAATAATTTTTAACCGTTACGTCAAAACTGACTGTTTTTCCTTTTTCAAATATTTGGTTGTTGGGTTTGATCTCTTCAATGCCGAGGTTAACCGGTTTTTTTTCTGACAAATCAATTAAATAGAGACGTACATTGCTGTTGAAAATACTCGAAAGATTTGAAAGTTCATTTGACGAATTATAAAATCTACCTCTCTGCAGATCAGTCAGCAAATAAATTTCTTTATTAAAATTATTCGATTGATATAATACCTGCGCCGCTTTGACTATTGATTCGTTTAGAGTTTTGCTCACCTCGGATATTTCCAGCTCATCAATCTGTTTTATCAGTTGTTTGATGTTGGTTGTTGGTTGAATCATTTCATTTGAAAGGTTGCCGACACCCAACAACACAATCTCATCTCCGTCCTGAAAATTGGGAAGAAGATTTTTTGCAATCTGTTTCGCACGGTTCAAATATGACCCGTTCCCGGTTACTACAGACATGCTGAATGTGTTATCAATTATAATTACTGCCGTAGTTTTTGCCGCGGAAGAATTTCCGACGATAAAATTTTTAACAGTTGGGCGGGCAAAGGCAATTACTAAAAAAATAATGATTGCTATACGAAGCAACAGAAGCAGCCACTGTTTTAATTTTATTCTTTTGATCTTTGTCTTCTGCAGTTCTTTTAAAAATACAAGAGTGCTAAATTCAACCCGCTTTAACTTACGCAGATTAAGAAAGTGAAGAACAATCGGAATTGAAGCTGCGATCAAACCAAATAATATGGCGGGGTTAAGAAATGTCATTAATTATTCTGGCTCTTAATCTTTCTCTTACTCACGATCTTTACCTTACTCTTTCTCGTAATCTTACTCTTATTAGTAAATCTTTTGAATTTCTGCACCGTTGAAATAATGCATTAGTATCTCATCAAAACCGTAACCGAGCTCACCCATTACTGCGGCACCAATCTGGCAAAATCCAACTCCGTGTCCCCATCCGGCGCCGTGCAAAATAAATTTTTGAGGAACCTTCTTAACAATTTTTTCCTTTTCAACAACAAATGCCGAACTGTATAAATGTGTTTTAGAAAGAATTTTTCTTATCTCAAGTTCTTTTCCGATTGTTATTGTTTTTTTTGAACCAACGATTTGTAATTTTATTATACGCGTTGAAGGGCCGCGCTTGATCGGAATCAGATCAATAATATTTCCGAAATCAATTCCGCTTTTTGTTCTTATTAGTTCAGCAATCTCATCTTGTGTGTATTCAACTGTCCACCGGAAGAAATCATTTGTGGAGTGATCGAAGTTAACAAGCACGCTTGAAAGAATTCTTTCGTCGGTTGTATTGCAGAAAGCTTGTGGAGCAGAATTTATCCAATGTTCGGCGAAATTTTCTTTTTGAATATCTGTATGGTCGTTATCAAATCTAAATTTATAATCCAATATGGAATCTAAATACGGATGAGAAACATTTTCCCAAACGTTTTCAAAAACTTCTGTAATTCCCCCGCAGCATTTTGAGTAACGCGTATCGCAGATTGTGTCTTTATATTTTAGAACAAGTCCGCGTGTGGAAACAATTGCTTTCACGGCATTATCATTTATAATTTTTGTCACACCTTGATAACGCTGGCAATGATCATCCGCACAAAAATCATAGTTGGTGTGGTCTTCTCTATCATACCAGCGAATTATTTCGTCTTCGCTAATAATTTCGTTTAAGGCTTTCTTATTCTTTTTTTCCTGCTGTGCAAGGAGCCATCCGCGCGAAACTATCGAATGCGCTTTTAAAAGTTCGATTGAACTGTTCGCACTCATTTCCGATGAGATCACACTTGTAAGATATTCTTCAAGCGGAAGAATATTAACCGCAGTAATTTGGTCCTTTTCTTTAATCAATTTTAATCTTCCACGGAATCTTTGATTCTCTTTGCTTTGCCAGTGAAAACCTTTTCCGATCACAACATCCCGAAGAAGAAATGATTCAGTCTCAAGATCATTAGGATTAAAAAGTATTTCATCGGCAGAAAATATTTCCTTTTTATCCTGGCAGAGTGAAATTCTATCGCCGCTCAACTTAGCTTTAAATTTTCCGCTAAACTTTTTGTCCGTTCCCTTTAATGTAAATTCGCCGTAAAGATCAAAACGGATTTCTTTTTCGGTTAATATTCCTACGCTTACTATTGGCTCGTTCATTCTTAATTTTTTGATAATGCAATTGCAATATAGGAATGCAATAAGTAATTGGGTAGGGCAATAGCAGATCATTAAACGATTTTAATGTTAATCGGAGTCTCACTACTGTAAATATTGGAGATAAAAGAGGAGACCAACTTTACGCATATAAAAAGATTTGTTATCTTTAATAAGTTAATTAATAACATACCTTAATTGTCATTCTGAGCGGAGCGAAGAATCTAAAAACTTTTTTGTTCAATTATAGATTCTTCACTCCACTTCGTTCCGTTCAGAATGACATCTTACGTAAGAAAGCACAATAAGGTGATGAGTTACAATTATGGATTACAGAGTTTTACTTTTTTATAAGTATATAAATTTCCGCGAACCGCTAAAGTTTCAGCAGGACCATCTCCGCTTTTGCGAGAAGAACAATATTCTCGGTAGAGTGTGGATCTCTGCCGAAGGAATTAATGCAACCGTTTCCGGCACGGTGGATAATATCAAAAAGTACAAGTCGGAAATAAAAAAATATCCCGAGTTTGCGGATATTTGGTTCAAAGAAGATAAACACGATGAACATGCTTTTAAGAAAATCCATGTGAGGGTGAAACAAGAAATTGTTAACGCTAGTTTTGGCGAAGTTGATCTTTCCAAAACGGCTAAACGCTTAAAACCGGAAGAGTTGAATAATTTTTATGAAACAGGAAAAGATTTTATAATTGTTGATGCACGCAATGATTACGAAAGTATTATAGGAAAATTTAAGAATGCAATTACACCTAAGATGGATACCTTCCGCGATTGGCCAAGTGTTGTTGAAGAATTGGAAGAGTTCAAAAATAAAACCGTAGTTACTTACTGCACTGGCGGTATACGCTGCGAGAAAGCTTCCGCACTTTTGGTTGAAAAAGGATTTAGGGATGTTTACCAAATGGACGGCGGGATTTGGAATTATGTAACTCAACATCCTGATAAATATTGGGAAGGAAGTGTTTTTGTTTTTGACGAACGCAGAATTGTAACTCCCAACACGAAAGAAGAAATAAAACATATCGGTAAATGTTTTTACTGCGGAGAGCCAACCTCATATTATATCAACTGCCATAACCAGGATTGTGATCTTATGTTATTAACTTGTGATAAGTGTAAAGTTGAAAATGATTACTGCTGTTCAGATGAATGCAGGAAAGCGCCTAATAGAAGAAAAATTTATCACGGGTGAAATTACAATAGCAGCTAACATTGCACAAGTAGGGAACGCAAAGTTTGCGTTCCCTACTACAAATTTATAAAGCAAACTTTTCGCCGGGAAAAAACAAATCGTTTTTTATTATAACAAATTTTCAATTTATTCCTTTACCGAAAAACAGTTGCTAGAGTTGTGGTCTTTCCGTCAAGTCCGATTTTTCTAACTCTTGGTAACCAAGCACTACGCACTTCCAAATTTTCACGAGTTACATCTTGCCACTCCAATACGTACACTTCACCTCGAAACACTGCAACACCTGTCGGTGTCCATGAACTTGTTGTCTTAAGAATGGTTGTTACATTTCCTAAAGGAGTTATCTTGAGGACACTACGACTTCCTGTTGCAGCTACATAAATAATTCCCATTGAATCAATAGCCAATCCACGGCAATAAGAAGGCACTGTTTCCAAGGGCAAATGGTTGCCGGATTTTCCTACAAAGGTAGCAATGATTGACATAGTTCCATCCATTGAAATCTTTCGGATTGTATTGGCATTAGCATTACTTGCCTCAGTGATATAAAGTGAACCGTCAGCACCAGAAGCAATACCGTTTATGAACTCAAATATCTTATTACTCGCTAATACTGATTCTTTTCCGTCTGGTGTTCTTCTGATAATTTTCTTAGAACCAGGCCGTGTATCGGCATAATAAATATTTCCGTCTTTGCCGACAACAAGGGGAAAATCGGAACACATAATCAGAGCAAACTTTGAACTTTGCGGTGTTACTTTTTCAAACCACTCACCAAAGTTCTTTGCTGATTCTGAGAAGTTCCCGATATCATCAAGAGCCAGCCAGTGAAATCGCGATGAGGGTATGTAAGAGAGCTTTCCTAGATTATCAATCTTCCAAACACCCCGGCCGGTATCTGTAAAAAAAATTTCGCCCTTTTTGTTAATCACAATACCGGAACCGGGATGAGCAGTTGCTCTCGATCCGACTAACAGGCAAAGTATAAAGCAAAGGAATATTCTTATCACAAAAAAATAGGCATATGGGGCCTCCTTGCGAAATGTTTACAGTTAAACGAATAGAAGGGGGTTAAAGTTCAGCAGTTAAAAAAAGTGATTTGGATCAGTATGTAGGGAACGCAAACTTTGCGTTCCCTACAAAACATTATTTTATTATTTCAATTTCATAAACCAAACTTGTACATGGAGAAATAGAAAACCGCTTTTTACCTTCAATTGTTTTTCCGTACGTCACATTATTTCCGTAAGCCAATTTTGATTGAGCGATCACGGTTCGTTTTTCACCAAGTTTCATATCAGCAATTGATTCATCAAGCGCGGGATTAATTTTTGTTTTACCGATAGTATATTCAAAAACTTCCGGTTTGTCTAACGAGTTCGGCCTTCCTTCGGCACTTGTGCTTACAAATTTATTTCCATCCAGCAAGAAGCTCCCTTTGTATTGAACTTTCAAAACAGTTCCGTCTGTTGGTTTATCACCGGTTCCTTCTTTCATAATTATAAATTTCAATCCGCTTGCAGTTTTTTTTGCTTTAGAAAATTTTTTCTTAATCAAGTCTGATTCTTTCTTCAATCTTTTTTCTTCTTCAATTTTAATTTTTGCATTTGCTGCCTCAACCATTTTCTTGAACGATTCAGTGGTAACTTTAAAATCAATTGCTTTTTGTCCGATACGCGAGATTACCACACTTTTTATTGTATCGCCTTGAACAATTTTATTTACTACATCCATTCCATCTGTAACCGATCCGAACAAAGTATAATTACCGTCGAGATAAGAACGGTCGCCGAGTGTAATATAAAATTGACTTCCGTTGGTGTTTGCACCCGCGTTTGCCATTCCCAGCATACCCGCTTTGTTGTGGCTTAATCCTTTATAAATTTCATTCGGAAATTCATATCCCGGTCCCTCTGTTTCTTTTCCAGTGTTTGGCATTCCGGTTTGTATAACATGACCGGGAACAACACGGTGCCAGATGCTTCCGTTGAAGTATGGTTTCTTTTCTTCAAGTGCATTGTTCTTAATTGTACCTTCTGCAAGTCCCACAAAATTTGCAACTGTCATCGGCACGTGTTCAAAATCCAAACCGAGTGTAATCTTTCCTTTGTTAGTATTCAGATCTGCAAAAAGTCCCTCGGGTGCAAAAGCTCCTTCGCGCGGAAGAAGATGATCTAAATTTGCCGCACCGTATGCAAGCAATGCAATTACAATCGAAGAATGTTCCTGTGCATCGGGAATCACTTCATCGTAAGTATCAAGCGGAGTGTGCCATGTTTTTGTGTATTGATGCGGACCTTCAAGACGTAGACCGGGAGCTGGAACGCCAGCCATTATAAAAGAAAAACTATCTGTGCCGCCTCGTCCCGCTTTTCTAAACGGCTGCGACTCCGTTAGTTTGAAAGAATATTTTAATCCGGCAGTTTCAATCGGCTCAACAACTTTTTTCATATCATCGAACATAACTTTAGGAACACCCATACTAACAGCGGGATTTGTTCCGCTGTCTTTGTTAATTACCAAAGAAATTTTATCAAGTATTTTTTTATTTCTTTTAACCCATGATTTAGAACCAACCAATCCTTGTTCTTCCGAAGCGTAGAGATGAATCATAATCGACCGTTTCGGTCTAGAACCCGCTTTCATCATCAAACGTATAGCTTCCATCATAGTTGTTACACCGGAACCGTTATCAATAGCACCGGTCGCAATATCGAAAGAATCGAGATGCCCGCTGATTATAACATATTCGTTCGGGAATTTTGTACCTGGTATTGTTCCGATCACATTGTAATATTTAATTGGTCCCGGCTTGAAGAAATTCCGGATTTCAAATTCAAGAATTACTTCTTCATTTTTTTGAACGAGAGATTTTATTTCATTGTATTGAGTATCAACAAGTTTTATATCGCAAAGAGTCGGGAGGTTATTCCATGATTTAACACAGCGGGAATCTAAAGTGCGGATTGGTACGTGAGTTAATTGAATTGTTCCGAGAGCTCCAACCGCCGTTAATTTTCTTGTAAGTGAAACAACCGAATCACGGTCGCGCGGCCAGCCGGTATTTTCTCCGTCAATCATTACCCATGCACCGTTTATTTTACTTTTAATGGAATCGAATCCGGCATCTGTCTTCGGCATTATTACAACTGGTCCGCGTTGAATTCCTTTTGTCCCTGCAGTGTAAGACGGAGTTACAAAGTCCAAGACTTTTTCCGTAGGCTTAATCATTTTTCCGGTCCAATGTCCGCGTAAAAATCCAACCGGCACTTCGCCGACTTCATCTAACTGAACTTTCAAACCCCAGCTTTTTAATTCGTTCATTGCCCAATTACATGCAGTAAGATATTGATCGGACCCGGTTAATCTTCCGCCGATTCTGTTGTTTAGAATATCCTGATGCCGCATAACCTGGTTATCGGTTTTTCCAATTTCAATAATTTTTTTAATAACAGGATCTTGCTGAGGCAACACAGTTACGGTTATAACAAAAAGTAATAGAATTGGTATAAAGAATATTCGTTTCATAAAATGTCTCTTGATTTCTGATGGGAAATTTTGCTACAAAATACATAAAAGCGGTTTTCAAAAGAAAAAGAATTTGTTTAAGAAATGTTAAAATGTATTTGGTGCGAAAAACGTGAGACGTGAAACGTGAAAGGCGAGAAGATAGAAGCGAAAAAATTGTCTTAGTTTTAAAAGTTTCTTTTTAACTCCAGCGTCTCGTTCTTACCGTTTACAAATTCAAAAAGATGCTTTTGAAAATAGAATTATTTATCTTTTATATGGGTTTACAATAAGAGTCTAATCAAAATGAAATGGGCGGGAAAATCATTTTTTTGTTTTATTCTTCTTAGTCTCTCATGTTTATCAAACATTTTTGCTCAAACCGGTTCTGTACTTACGTTCAGCGAAATAATGTTTAGCCCTTCGGAAATTAACGGCGAGTTCGTGGAGATTTACAATACATCCGCAACAGAAACAGTTGATCTTACAAATTATAAATTTAAATATTACACATCTTCTAACAATAATATTATTGCTCTTTCCGGGGGCATGCTTTTAGGTCCGGGGAAATTTGCCGTTATCTTACAAGGCAATTATGATTATGCAAACGGTATTTATAAAACATTAATTCCCGCCGATGCACTTGTTCTCAAAATCAGCACAAATAATTTTGGTTCATCGGGGATGGCAAATACAACAAGCAGAGATGTTTTTTTGATAAATGCTTCCGGGCAAACTATCGAATCCTATACTTACTCAGCTAATAATTCCGCTGGTATTTCTGATGAGAAATATATTTTATTTAAAGATAACACTGCTGCCAACTGGAAAAATTCATTAGCAGTAAATGGAACACCAGGAAAGAAAAATTCAGTTTCACCGCTTAATAATGATCTTAATGTTACTTTTCCAATTTACTCACCCGCTTCACCTAAAGCAGAAGATACGCTTAAGATAACAGTTAAGATTAAAAATAACGGCAAACTTACAGCTACAAATTTTTCTGTAATTATTTTTAGTGATGTAAATAATGATTCGCTGGGACAAACGGAAGAATCAATTTTCGACAACAATTACATTAATCTTGCAAGCGGTGATTCAATAATGATCCAGAGGGCTATCAATGCACCATCTGCTGCTGATTATCATTTTATTGCAAGTGTCGAATATGCGGCGGACGAAAACATTTCCGACAACAAAGCGTTTTTGAAAATAACTGTTGCCGAAAAACCCGCGGAGATTAATGAGATTGTTGTAAATGAATTCATGTATTCGCCTTCAAACGATGAACCTGAATGGATTGAATTATATAACAGATCAAACAGAGCAATTAATTTGAAAAATTGGAAGATGACAGATAACTCAACAACAGCTACAATTTCGACGACCGATTACTTTTTAAATCCTCGGGAATTTTTGGTTGTTGCCGGTGATTCGGCTATTTCAAATTATTATCAAATTGCATCTAAGCTTTTGATAAAACAGCTTCCTTCTCTAAACAATAGCGGAGATTATATTATTCTCAAAAGTAATTTTAATACAACGATTGATTCTGTAAAATATCTCTTTGCATGGGGTGGAACTGGAAATAAATCATTAGAAAGAATTAGTGTTAATAACCAAGGTACTGATGCGGCTAACTGGGCAACATCGCGAAGCAAATTTAGAGCAACACCGGGAAAAATAAATTCAGTAACACTTAAGGAAAATGATCTTTCCATAAAAAATATTAGTTCAACTGTTAAGTATGCAGAAACCGGCGGGAGTGTAAGATTAAATATTGTCATAGAAAATATTGGTATGTCGGTTTCCCAATCATATATGCTTAAGATTTATAATGATCTGAATCTTGATAACATTGAAGATCAAGATGAATTAATCGGAGAAATATTAGGAACTAACATTGCATTAAACAGCTCGGAAGATTTTGATTATGCTGTTACAAATCTTCGCAGTGGAATAAATCAAATTATTGCCAAGATTAATTTCGCCAATGATGAATTTACCGAGAACAATATTTTCTTCTTCAGAATAAATGCCGTTACAATAAACGAGCTTAAAGGTGATCTGATTATAAATGAAATCATGTATGGACCGGCTTCACCAGAGCAGGAGTGGATAGAGATTTATAATAAAAGCTCGAAGCAGATCAATTTGAAAGGGTATAAAATTTCTAATTTGAAAGACACAACAAAAGTCATTAACACAACAGTTATTCTTCAGCCGGAAGATTATTTTGTTGTTGCTATAGACACGATTGGTTTCTCAAAGTATCCAAATATTCCAAAATATTATATTGCCTCGTTTCCAACTTTAGGTAATTCCGGCGACAAAGTGATTTTTCTCGATTCACTTAACCGGGCAATAGATTCGCTTGCATATAAATCTTCATGGGGTGGAACCGGCGGGAAATCTTTAGAACGCATAGAAGCAATATCGCCTTCAACTGATTCTTCTAATTGGAAATCAAGCAACAATATCAACAATGCCACGCCCGGATTTGTGAATTCTGTATCCAAGAAAAAATATGATGCTGCGATTAAAAGAATTATTTTCAATCCTTCCGCGCCAATTGTTAATTCTAATGTATCTATTTCTTGTGAAGTTATGAATGTTGGTAAGGAAATGACAATTATATATTTAACCCTTAATAAAGTATTGACAGATGGATTAGAACAATTATTAGAAAGCAAACAACTTTTCGTTTCAGCAGGTACGAAGGTAACAAATGAGTTTAATTATAAAATAACTGGAATTATATCTAAACAAACTATTAGAGTTAACACCTGGGCATCCGGGGATGAAGATAATTCTAACAACAGCTTAACCTCAACAATCTACCCTGGCTATTCCACACAAATGGTTTTGTTAAACGAGATTATGTATAATCCAGCGAACGGCGAACCTGAATGGATAGAACTTTTTAACAATTCACAATTTGATATTGATTTGGAAGAATGGTCTATTACGGATGTGCTGACAACTCCGCAAAAAACTAAAATTCAATCAGAAGATTATATTTTTCCAAGCAAAACGTTTCTGGTGATTGCAAAAGATTCTACAGTAAAGAATTTTCACAATTCCATTTCTTCCAAGCTCACCATATCGTCGTTTGCAAATTTGAATAACGATGCAGATGGACTTGTCCTGAAAGATTCACGCGATGTTACAATAGATTCTGTCCGTTATGATTCTTTCTGGGGCGGGGCAAACGGAAAGTCGCTTGAAAGAAAATCAATCGGCAGTTCTTCAATTGATAGAAATAATTGGTCTTCATCAAAAGATGTTGAACTAAGCACGCCGGGTAGGGTTAACAGTGTAACTCAGAAAAAGTTTGATCTTACTGTTAATTCTATTACTACAACTCCCCAATATCCAGCGTATAATGAAGAGGTATTCTTAAATGCCAAAGTTGTGAACTATGGTTCTGAGTTAGCTTCATTGTTCACTGTAAAATTTTATTTGAGAGCGAATAATGTTAGTTCATATCTATGTGAAGCACAGGGAACCAATCTTAACGGGAAAGATTCTGTGCTGGTAATTTCATCATCAAAATTAAAATTGAATGAAAGTAAAACAATTTTGTGTAAAGTAATTTTTATCGGCGATGAAGATACAATGAACAATTCATTTATTTCGGAAGTGAGTCCGGGCGATAAAAGAAATTCTGTTCAGATCTGCGAAGTGATGTATGATCCATTAATGAATGAATCAGAGTGGGTGGAAATTTATAATTCTTCAAGTGATTTGATTAATCTAAAAAATTGGTCTATCAGCGATCTGCTTCCTTTACCTACAAAAAGTGTTATAGCTTCGAAAGATAATTTCTTAAATTCAGGCGAGTATGCAATCATTGCGTATGATACTTTGAAGTATCCGTATTATCCGCCAAGAAAATTTTTCCAGGCAAAATTTGGTTCATTAAGTTCATCAGACGGTGTTGTGATTTACGATTTCCGCAACGCAGTTATTGACAGCTTAAAATATAATTCGGATTGGGGAGGCGCAAAAGGTTCTTCGATGGAAAGACTATCTTTTTTATCAGTCACAAATGATAGTTCAAATTGGGCAACAACTCTGAATCCAAATGGTGCAACTGCAGGGCTAAAGAATTCTATTGTTGATTTGACGAAGTATAACGCCGGCTCTCTTGTAATAAATGAAATTATGTTCGATCCTGCAACGGGAAGTGCCGAGTACATAGAATTATACAATACTACAAATGATTCAATTCAGCTTGGCGGATTGGAAATTAAAATCGGGTCGTCAGCTAAATATAAATTAGCAAAAACGTTTTATAAACTTCCGCCACAAAATTATTTTGTTCTCGCGTCGGATTCATCAATTTATAGAAGCTATCCTTGGCTTAAACTTGAAAATAAAACAAAGATAGTAGAAAGTTCTTCGTTTAGTTTGCCGAATGAAAGCTCACATTTGATCTTAAAAGATTTTTTTGGAGATACATTAGACTCACTTGTTTATTCTTCATCATGGCATAATAAAAATATTCTTACCACAAAAGGTAGATCTCTTGAAAGACTTAATCCGTTATTGGGTTCTAATATTAGATCTAATTGGAATACCTCAGTAGTCAGCGAAGGCGGATCACCCGGAAAACAAAACTCGATTTATTCGGAAAATAATTCTAGAGAATCTAAAGTTATGATCAGTCCAAACCCATTTTCTCCTGATAATGACGGTTTTGAAGACTACGCGATAATAAATTTTGATCTTGCGCAGCCGCTTTCACAAGTGCGGATAAAAGTTTTTGACAGTCTTGGCAGATTGGTAAGAAACATTGCCGAGAACAGATTGGCATCGTCAAAAAATTCCGCAATCTTTGACGGACTTGATGATAACGGACGTCCGCTCCGTATCGGGATTTATATTTTACTTATCGAAGCAATTGCAGAAGGATCGGGCAATGTTGATGTGATGAAAACTCCAATAGTTGTTGCTAGAAAACTCTAGTCGAACTGCTGAAAGTGAAAAATTTCCGAACCCGATTTCTTAATTGAATTCGGGTTTGTTATTTTTAAACACAAAATATATTTAAACAAATGAGAAAGGGAATGAATTACGAACAAAAAGTATCAGAATTTCTTAATCAGAAAACTATAGCCATTGCCGGTGTATCGCGCAATCCCCAGGGCGGAGTTGGTAATCCAATCTACAAAAAATTTAAGGATAACGGTTACAATATATTTCCAATTAATCCTCATGCGGAAATGATTGAAGGAGACAAGTGTTATCCTAATTTAAAATCCGTTCCGCAAAAAGTTGATGCTGTTTTTATCGCCACAAGTCCGGCAATCTCAACCGAAATTGTAAAACAGAGTATCCAAGCCGGAGTTAAAACAATTTGGTTCCACCGCTCAATGGGTAACGGAAGTTTTTCCGAAGAAGCTGCAAAACTTGGTGAAGAAAACGGAATTACTGTGATAAGAAGCGGATGCCCGATGATGTATATTAGCAAGGTTGATCCGTTTCATAAGATGATGCGATTTTTTATGAGACTATTCGGTAAACTAAAATAAAATTTTTGCTTTGCTTTTATATGTAGCACAATTATTTTACGGCGTTCATTTCATTAAAACAAAAAGTAATTGAGAAAACTTACAGAGATAAAATCTATCTGGCTGCCGTATCTGCTTGATAAAAATTTTAGAACGAAATTTCTAATCACCCTTTTACTTTTAGCAATAATACTTTTTTCGCTTGCAGAGTTTCTTGCGTACAATGAAGCACGCCCCGGCTTTTCATTTAACGATCCGTTGTTGGCTACGTTTAACCCCGTTGATGTAACCTGGTTAACTTTTGGATTGATTTATATCGGGTTAATAATTGCTTTAACTTTTCTTATGTTCCATCCCACCAGAATGTTAACGGCTCTGCAATCTTATACATTAATTGCCGCATTACGGTTGATAACCATTTATTTTTTACCTTTAAATGCACCGCTTCATATCATCCCTCTTAAAGATCCGTTCGTAGAATTTTTTGGCGGAGGATCAACTCTTTTGCGCGATCTATTTTTTTCGGGACATACATCAACAATGTTTCTTTTCTTTTTAACCGCAAAGAGTAAAAAACTAAAAGCTGTTTTTCTAATTTGTACAATTCTAATTGCCGCCTTAGTTTTAATTCAGCATGTTCATTACACAATAGATGTTGTGGCGGCTCCATTCTTTGCTTATACCAGTTATAGAATCTCTCGCCTAATTAACAAGCGCAATAAAAAAACCTCTTAGTTTGGAATTATTTTCAGCCAATCATCGTTTTATTGAGACTGAGGGCAATTAAATGAATAAAATGATTCCGGAAGCAGTTTATCTGCATTATCTAAACTCGCTTCTTGATGGTAATAAAAAACTGTGCACGCAAATTGTGTATAGTCTTATTGAACAGAAAGTCAGCATCAAGGCGATTTACATGGAGCTTTTTCAGAGATCCATGTATAGAATCGGTCAAATGTGGGAACGGGAAAAATGTTCTGTTGCTGGTGAACATATTGCAACGAAAATTACTGAAGCGTTGATCGAATTAGTAAGTACAAGCTCTTTAGGCGATGATGACAACGGTAAACTTGCGCTTATCACCTGTGTTGATAAAGAATATCATGAACTTGGTGCACGTATGGTTGCCGGCTTTTTGGAAGCATACGGCTGGCGAACAATTTTTATCGGTTCCAATACACCGCAATCGGATATTATTACCATCGTCAGAGAAAAGAAACCGGAGATGGTGGGTATTTCAAACAGCTTTTATATCAACGTTGTAAGATTGATTAAGCTAATTCAAGCAATCAAAGAAGAATTTCCGGATCAGGAAATAATTATTGGCGGACAAGCTCTTGCCGAGGGGCGCGCTGAAGAACTATCACAATTTCAAAATGTACATTACATTACATGTCTAAACGGACTTGAAAAATTCTTGACTGAATACCACCCGGCTTAAACCTCTTTTTAATTCTCTTATCATTTTTAGTTTTTTTATTTTACATATGGAATAAATCCTCTTGGAGATCAACATGAAGTTTTTCAAACCCATCATTTTATTTTCCTTTCTCTTTATCGGTTCAAGTTTTGCACAGAATGGAATCCGCGACATCATTAAACCGGTTAATCTTATTGCAGGTAAAACAGATTCACTCTTGATCAGTGATATGTTCTATTCTAATAATTATGATTTGAAGTTTCAAAAAAATGAAACGGTAAAAATAAATTACAATAAACGAACCCGGAAAGTTTATTTCAAAACTGATATGAATTTTGCCGGGATGACTTTAGTAGATTTCAAACTTTTGGGAGACACCTATTCGTTTCCGGTACGCTCACGGGTTCAGCAGAAATTTAAATTCACGTACAAACCGGAAAAAAAATATAATAAACTTACTCTCTTCGGGAGTTTTAACGGATGGGATAGAGGAAACCTTCCGATGAAAGACGAAAACAATGATGGAGTTTTTGAAACCGAAGTTCCACTCGAACCCGGCAGATATGAATATAAGTTTTGGGGAGACGGAGAGGAAATTGTAGACCCTAAAAATCCCGATAAAAAACCAAACGGATTCGGTGACTTCAACTCACTTTTCAACGTTGCTAGTCCAAATACCGGTAAGCTTTTTCTTCACGTTGCGGGAAAGGAAATAAATAAGAATGAATCAAAATTTTCATTTATCTATGAAAACGGACCAGCCTCGCAGGATTTAGGCGCGAAAGATGGAAGCAGTGTTGATCCGGAAAACATTATTGCATTGCTTAACAACATCAGGGTAAATAAAAAGTATATTAAAATTGAAAACAGCAAAATTGAATTCTCAATTCCCAAGTCTCAGTTAAAAGGGAAAAATCTTTTACGTGTTGCTGTAAATAAAAACGGCAGATCAACAAATATTCAATCAATAACTCTGTTTGATGGTGTCCCTGCCAACAATAATAATTTCACATGGAATGACGGAATAATTTATTCTTTGATGATAGATAGATTTAATGACGGAGATAAATCGCTAAACAAACCAATCGTTCACGATTCACTTTTTGAAAAAGCAAATTACATGGGTGGCGATTTTCAAGGAATCATAAATAAACTTAATGAAGGTTATTTTGATTCACTCGGCATCAACACAATTTGGATCTCTCCCGTTTATGATAATCCCAATCAAGCATATAAAGAATCTCCTGCACCGCACAGATGGTTTTCCGGTTATCACGGGTATTGGCCAATTAATTCTTTTGGTGTTGAAGAAAAGTTCGGTACAATGAATAAACTTAAAGAGATCGTTTCAACGGCTCATAAACATAAAATAAAAATCTTGCTTGATTTTGTTGCCAACCATGTTCACGAAAATCACCCACTAGTTAAGCAACATCCTGAATGGTTCGGAAAACTTAAACTTCCCGACGGAAGATTAAATCTTAGGTTATGGGATGAACAAAGATTAACAACATGGTTTGAACCGTATTTACCAAAATTCAATTTTGTCGGATCGAAGGAAGTGGTTGATTTTCAAGCATCCAATGCAGTATGGTGGCTGAAGGTAACAGGAGCTGACGGATTTAGACAGGACGCAGTGAAACATATGCCGAATGAATTTTGGCGGGCACTAAATCTAAAAATTAAAAAAGAAATCGAATTACCGGAGAATGTTTCTATATATCAGATCGGGGAAACTTTCGGCAGTTATGAATTAATCAGTTCTTATGTAAATAACGGACAGCTAACTGCGCAATTTAATTTCAATCTTTATGATATTGCCCTTCCGACTTTTCTCGATAGAAAAATTTCTTTCAAAGCACTTGATGCAGAAATGAAAAAGTCATTTTTAGTTTACGGAGAAAATAATGTAATGGGGAATATTATGGACAGCCACGATAAAAACCGGTTCATGGCTTTTGCTGATGGAGATTTAGAATTGAGTCAGTGGAGTGCAACGGAAGAAGGATGGAATAATCCGCCCAAGGTTGATAATCCCGCTAACTACGAAAAAGCAAAATTGTATTATGCTTATATGAATACAATACCGGGAGTTCCGGTTATTTATTACGGAAGTGAATTCGGAATGACAGGCGCATCCGATCCTGATAACAGAAGAATGATGCGCTTCGGAAATGATTTAAGTAAAGATGAAAAGAAAATGCTGAAAGATGTTAGAAGAATTATAAATGTTAGGAAAAATCATCCCGCACTTCGTTACGGAGATTTTCTAACATTGGAAGCTGACGAAAATATTTTCGCGTATATACGTTCGGATATGAATGAGAGAATTTTGGTGTTACTTAACAAAAATGAAAACGAACAAAAAGTTGAACTACAGCTACCGGATTTTTATAAAATTAATTTTGTTTCGGATACTATCAACGGAGAAAAAATAAACATTAATAACAGGAAGCTTGAGATTACAGTTAAAGGTATAGGATTTAGATTTTTATTATTGAATTAATATAAAATCCCTCTTCAATTAAAGAAGAGGGATTTTAATGAAACTACAAAACTATTTAACCAGCATTAACTTTTTCGTATTGGAATATTTTGGTGTGATTAGCTGATAGAAATAAATTCCACTTACAAAACTACTTCCATCAAATGTTACCTTATAGATTCCCGCACTCTGATTTTCGTTTACAAGAGTCGAAATAACATTCCCAAGCAGATCGTAAATTTTTAATTGAACAAAACTATTTTCCGGAACAGAGTAACTAATAATTGTAGTAGGATTAAACGGATTTGGGTAATTTTGATCGAGCTTAAATTCAGTCGGGATTTGTTCTTTCTTATCAACAGCTGTAACTGTTGATACAGTTGCAGTGTTGCTGTAGTTAGACTCGGAATTTGAATTTACCGCACGGACTCGATAAGTATATGTTGAGCCGGCAGTTACATTTTGATCACTGTAAGTCTTTATATCGGCGGCGGCAGTTGTAATAGTACTGAATGCGTTAGTGCTGTTTACATCGCCATTCTTTCTTTCAATTTCGAATCCGGTTTCATTCGTTGAATTATCTACCCATGATAGATTATTTTTTGAACCGCTTGAAGAAGCGGTTAAAGTTGTAGGGGTTTGAAGAATTGTTGAGAAAGAATATTTCGAAGAAAATCCACTACTTCCTGTTGCATTGTTTGCACGCACTCTCCAATAGATTTTTTTACCTGCGCCCAAACCGGTTATGTCTTTTGAAGTAGCAGTCAATCCGTTTTGAACACTTAGTGTTGTTATAAAAGTTATATCGTCAGAAACTTGCAAATCATATGAAACAGTATTTGCTACAGTATTCCAAGATAAAGTCGTTGATGTTGGAAGATTTTTTGTTCCATCAGCCGGAGATGTTGATGAAGGAATTGCAGGAACAAGATTCGAATAAACTTCTCCCGGATTTAATCCGCCCTTGGTAAAGGATGGTGTGTATTCCCATGAATAGCCTGCGTAATTTGTTCCGCCACCCGCCAGACTAAGTCCCTGTCCGGCAACAATATCGCCTATATTTGTACTTGTCATTGAAGTTCCATCGCCTTCTGATGGAGTAAATGTTCCGCCGTAACTCCAAAACTGTCCGGTAATCGGTGAACCGGAATAGCTGATTAAAACACCTGCCGGAGGAGCTAACAATTCTCCGTTGGGAAATGAGTAAGAATAAAATTTTAATCCGTTGGATGTACTGCCTGCAGTAAATTGATTTAAAGTGTATGTTGCATATACTGTTCCTGTTGCGCCATTATAAAGAGTCACTTTGTAATTTTGTAAGTCGGTCGCACTTTGGTTTAAGGCAACTTCTATAAATTCCGAAACACCTGTTGTTCCGTTTACTTTACCAACAATATTATTGTTGTTGGTAGGATTAACAACTAATTCATTTAACCAGGCCGCAGCTTCTCTTCCAAACGGAATAATTGGACTTTCAGCGACTACTGTTTTTATAAAATTTTTATTACCGGGTCCAAAGCGCATCCAACCCTCGGCATCAACAGTAATTTCCGGACATTCTTCCATAGTTCCACCGGCAGCTTCTTGTGTTCGATCATGTTTATAAGAAATTTCTTTATGACCGTTCTGCCATTCAGTAATTCCGGTAATACAAATGCTATGACCATACCACTTATTATCAGCGGCATTTTTCCAAGTATAATTTATTTCTACATCTTCACCGTTCTTCATTTGTTCCATTAAAAAATCCCAAGTAGGTGGTACTATTTTTCCGGTATTATCTTTTTTGTTGAAACTTCTACCAATAGATTTTCCTGAAGTGCTGCCAACACCTATAGGATTATTAACAAAAAAAGCTTGATACTTAACTTCCATTGGTAAATTATATTTTTCTGCAAAATCCAGTTTACCTTGAATCATATTTTCATCAAATGTTCCTTCTCCATTTTTTCTTTTCATCAAGCCGCTTAACTCTTCCAAAGTTTTTCTATGAGTCATATCTGCCGGAAGTGAGATATCGTTATATTGAGAGTCCATAAAATAATTTATAATGCTAACGGAAATATAAAAATCGTTTCAGACAGAATGTAAATAAAATCAACTAATCTTGAATATTCTGTTTCAGGCAAACATTTCCTTTGTTAACTATTCCTATCATATTGTTAATATTTTAACAATCCCAGAGGAGAAGACTATTAATCCCAAAATTATTCTACTACTATTTTGTCATAAAGAACCAAGCTTTGGCTGAGCGTAGATTAACGTTGGTTTAATTCCTCTAGTTTATTTGACGCTTTTTTTAACCGGTCCATTATTGCTCTGCCTAAACCTTTTTCCTCAACAGGTTCAACTAAGATCAAATCAAGATTACTTTTTTCGAGTTCATGAAGATGAGAAAAAAGATTTGCTGCAGCTTCTCTTAAATTCCCGGTCGCAGAAAGCAATTTTACCTCAGCAAATTTAAAATCAATTTTATTCTCTTTGAAAAATAGCGCGCCGATTTTTTTGTTTTTATCAAGAAATTTCTTGTTAAAAAACTTAAGCGGTGTGACAGGCGAATAATGAAATGAAAGCTGTCCTGGTGCGCTTGGTCTGTCAGGATCAATTTTGCCGGTTTTTATTTTTCCAATTTCATTTTCAATTTCTTCTTTAGATAAACCGCCTGGTCTTAAAAGATAAAATTCATTTTCATAAAATTGAATTATAGTTGATTCGACCCCGACTGAACTTTTTCCTCCGTCTAGAATTATATCAACTCTATCACCGAGATATTTTTCAACATGTTTTGCTTCGGTTGGACTAAGATGCCCAAATCGGTTTGCACTTGGTGCTGCAATAGGTGTTCCGCATGCTTTAATTAATTGTAATGCAACGGAATGATCCGGCATTCTGACTGCGACTGTCGGATTGCCCGATGTAACAATATCCGGAACAACTTTTGATTTTGGTAAAACTAAGGTCAGAGGTCCCGGCCAAAATTTTTCGATCAACAGATCAATTTTCTTGCTTTTTGTCGGAGAGAATTTTTCAAGTGAATCTTTATCGGCAATATGAAGTATCAGCGGATTAAATGATGGACGTCTCTTCACCTCGAAGATTTTTGCTACGGCAATCGGATTTAATCCGTCAGCACCTAATCCGTAAACAGTTTCAGTCGGAAATGCAACAAGTCCGCCGCGTTTGATAATTTCTGCAGCTTTGTGAATACTTTCGCTATTTGCTTTAACTAAGCTCATTGACAATACGAAAATATAACTTTTGTGAACGAATTGTTAAACGAATATATTTGAATTATCTGCTCAATTAAATTATGGTATTGCTATGCAAGAGTTGAATGAATTACGGCATTTCTGTAAATGGCTTGCCGATGAAAGCGGAAAGATCATTAAACGTTACTGGCGAACTGACATTAGTGTTGAAAACAAACCCGATCATTCACCTGTAACAATTGCAGATAAAAAAACAGAAGAGTTTATGCGCGAAGTTATTATGAAAAAATTTCCTGATCACGGAATACTAGGCGAGGAATTCGGTGAGCATAATCCTAACGCAGAATATAAATGGGTTCTTGATCCTATTGACGGAACGAAAAGTTTTATATGCGGAGCTGTTACGTTTGGAACTCTAATTGCGCTACTTAAAAACGGTGAACCGATTCTTGGCGTAATAAATCAACCGATACTAAATGAATTTTTAATCGGAGATAATCAAACCGCAGAATTAAATGGTAATCGGGTTAATGTTAGAAATTGTAACAATCTTTCAGATGCAGTTTTACTTTCTTCAGATCATTTAACATTTGGTCAATTCCGTAATCAAGAAGGATTTGAAAAATTGATAAGAAAAATTAAACTCTACAGAATGTGGGGCGATTGTTACGGTTATTATCTTGTTGCAACCGGATATGCGGATATTATGATTGACCCGATTATGAATCCTTGGGATTTAATGGCGCTGATTCCAATTATACGAGGAGCAGGTGGAACAATTACAGATTATTATAACGGCAATCCAGCGAAAGGAAACAGCATTGTTGCAACCGGGGGAAAGATACACGGTGAAGTGATTGAAATATTAAACGGCGAGTAAGATTAAGAGCAAGAAAAGGATTATAATAGAAAAAATTATGTATTCGATAAAATAATGAACAATTTCAAAATTATTTTTCACGATTTATCATTTTATTTACCATATCCAGACCATCTTGTGCTTCTTTGAAGAAAGGTTTTATTTTTAGCGCCAACTCAAATGCCTCTTTGGATATTTGATATTTTCCGACCCATAAAGTAAAATAACCGTATCGGCTCCATAAACGCCAATCGTTTGGATAACGGTCGGTAGATTTTTTCAAAATATTTTCTCCTTTAATAATACTGCCTGTATGAGCAAGAATTTCGGTGTAACGGATTATTTCATCGAGTGAAGCATTATCATCGCGTTTTAAGTATTCATCATACCATTGTTCAGCTTTATCCCATGATTCCATTAATTTATAAATTTTACCGACTTCTAAGTAATTTTTAACATTGTTAGAATCTAATTCTATCTCTCTAAGAATGTCATCATTTTTTTTATTCAGTATAGTGTACCAGATCTTTAACATACTATTCAAATTATCTTGATATTTTTTTTGTTTGATAGAATTTTTTATCTCCAGCCCAATTGCTATGCGATAATCTAATCGTGCATATTCAAATTGTTTTTTTTCCTCAAAACATTTTGCGCGTAATCCATATGCCTCTCCAAATCTTGGTTCGGATGAGATAGTTTTATTTAGATATTCAATAGCTGCGCTAAAATTTTTTTTCTCTATTTCTAGTGCCGCCAGCACAATTAGATTTTGATTCTCAGTTTTTAATTCAAAAGAAACGGGTATAACAATCCAATCTTTAATATACTTACCATTAGATATTGCGGGTTCAAATTTTGCACGCTTTGCAGCATCAACAGCCGGTTGGTCAAAAAGAGGATTATCGCTTTTTACTATTTTAATATCTTCTGTGTTCCCTTTTGCATCAACTAGTATTTTTAGAAAAACCGTTCCCTCAATTTTCTTGTTCATTGCCACATCTGGATAAATTGGGCCGGGCATTTCTAATAACCTTGGAGCTTTAACTGTGTCTTGAGAATAGTTTCTGATGTTTTCAATTAGAATTATTTTTTCACCATTTAACTTTTTAATTAAAATCGTCTTATTCTTTCCACTAATGCATAGCAATGTGAAAAAAAATAAAACACTAAAAACGAATATTTTTTTCATATCAGTCTCACAAATTTATTCTTATAATATTTCCGGAATCCCGAGGAGTTATTCTGATGGGCGGAAGACTCTTCAGCAAAATTTTTATCATTTCTGCTTGTTCACCAGTTTGTTTAATTGATGAAGAATACATTTCTTGATAGTTGTTCAAATCTTTTCTAAGTGAAGAGACCTGAAGAAAAGAAAATAGTGTTATTAATATCACTACTATTCCTAAAGCATAATTGATATAAGCGGGAGTAGGTTTTGTAATCCACCTCTTTATCAAATGTTGTTCTTTCTTCTGAATGGAGTCAAAAACTCTCCGTTCAAATCGCTCACTCACTTCTTTCTGATTTTTCTTCACCTCATTCTGTATTTGATTCTGCACCTTAAATTCTTCACGGCAATCCAAGCAAGAGGAAAGATGCGTAAACAAAAATGCTTCTTTCTCTTTTGTTAGTTCATTATCAATGTATTCGCTGATCATAAGTTTTATGTCATCGCAGTTCATATTAACCTCTTTCAAATTTTGTTATTGCTGTTCTAAGTTTCTGCCGTACTTTAAAAATTCTGCTTCGCACAAGATCTTCGGTTATATTCATTATCTGTGCGATTTCTTTGTAACTCAATCCCGAATATTCTTTTAAAAAGTAAACCTCGCTTTGTGATTCATCCATAGTCTTTAACTCATCTTCTATAAAATCAATTAATTCTTTCCGTTCAAAATCAGAATACAAATTATTTGTAGAAAATTTTTCTTTATGGAATTCTATAGGCTCATTAATTCTATTTTTGTTTTTTCTGAAGTGACTGAATATTTCATTACGCGCTGTTGTAAATATCCACACTTCGACAAGCTCGGTATGACGAATACGGTCAAGATTACTATATAGTTTCAAAAAAACATTGTGAGCAATATCTTCAGCAAGTATGTCCGACTTCATAACCTTACATACGTAATTAAAAAGTGGTTTCTTGAACTTGTTGTAAGTCAACGTAAAATCAATAATCGAGTCTTTCTGCATTTTGTCTCAATTGCCCTTACTAAACAGATGCTAATTATTCTTTTAAGTTGCCTAAAAGTTAACTGAAATTGTTAAAAAATGTTAACAACATAAATCCCTATCTTTTAAATTGTTAAAAAAGCTAAATTGTTAAACAGAAAATTAACAACGCTCTCTTTATGACGTCAGCAATTTCTTTCTAGATAAAAACAGATAACAAATAATTCCTTGGAGGAATAATGAAACACAAAAGATCATTTATTTTTATTGCCCTTCTGCTCTGCTTTAGCATGACAGTATTCGGTGGAGTAAAGAAGAAAGAATTCAAAATCCCATATGAAAAATACAAACTTTCAAACGGGATGAATGTAATTCTTCATGTTGACAAATCTGATCCGATAGCAGCAGTCTATGTGGTTTATCATGTCGGTTCTGCAAGAGAAGTTCAAGGCAAAACAGGATTTGCTCATTTGTTCGAACATCTTAGATTCAATGAATCCCAGGATATTCCGCAAGGGCAGTGGTTCAAAAAACTGCAGACAGCCGGAGCTTCAAATGTTAATGGTTCTACAAACGAAGATAGAACAAATTATTTTGAAGTAATTCCAAAGAATGCAGTTGAAATGGCTTTGTGGATGGAATCGGATAGAATGGGTTTCCTGTTGAGCAAAGTAAACCAAGAAACGTTTGTAACACAGCAGAATGTTGTTCAAAATGAAAAACGACAAGGGGATAATAGGGCTTACTCACAAACTCAATACATGTCAACAAAGTTAATGTATCCCGCAACGCATCCTTACGGACATACTGTTATAGGTGAATTGGAAGATCTTGCAGCAGCTTCGCTTCAAGATGCGATTGATTTCCATGCAAAATATTATTCACCCAGCAATGCAACTTTAATTGTTGCCGGCGATATCAATGTTGCTCAGACAAAAAAATGGATTGATAAATATTTTGCAGAAATAAAATCCGGACCAGCACCTGAATCGTTACCGAAAATGCCGGTTACACTTAAAGAAACAATTAGATCATATTGTGAAGATAATCTTGCAAACGCACCAAGATTAGGAATGGAATATCCTACTGTAGAAGAATTTAATAAAGATGCTTATGCGCTAGAATTCTTCGGACGCATATTTGCCGGAAGTAAAAAATCACCATTATACAAAGTGATTGTAGAAGAGAAGAAACTTGCACCATCTGTAATGGCGCGTCAAGGCAGCAGCGAAATTGCAGGATCGTTTGATATTGCCGTTACTGCTTTTCCAACAGTAAAATTAGGCGATGTTGAAGCCGCAGTTAAAGAAGCATTTCAAAGATTTGAGAAAGACGGATTCACAGATAAGGATGTTGAAAGACAGAAAGCAGGAATCGAATATGGTTTTTACAGCCAGAGCGCAAGTGTTTTAGGTAAAGCAATGCGACTTGGTGATTATAATATTTTTTGCGGTTCACCTGATTACATTGCAACAGATCTTAAAGATAGAATGAGTGTCACTAAGGAAGATGTATGGAGAGTATATAATAAATATATCAAGGGTCAGAATTATCTTCTCACAAGCATTGTTCCTAAAGGTAAAGTTGATTTAGCGGCACCGGATTCTAAATTGTGGGTTGTTCAGGAAGAATCAATTGAGAAACAGGGAACAAAGAAAAAAGATATTGTAAACGCTCCTTATGTACCGATTCCATCCAAGATTGATAGAACCATTGAACCGGTTAAGAGTGCTGATCCGGTTGTAAATATTCCTAAAATTTGGAAAGACAAAACCGTTAATGGAATTTCAGTTTACGGAATTAAACAAAGTGAATTACCGCTTGTTCAATTCTCAATTATTCTAAAGGGCGGAATGCTTCTCGATAATCCCGAGATGATAGGAGTTGGTTCATTAACAGCACGATTAATGAACGAAGGAACTAAAACAAAAACACCTGTTGAATTACGTGAAGCAATACAAGATTTAGGTGCAAATATAAATGTTAATGGCGGCAACGAATCAATTACAATTTCGGGAAGTTGTCTTGCCAGCAAACTGAGTGAAACATTTGCACTTGCTAAAGAAATGTTGTTTGAACCGCGCTGGGATGAAAAAGAATTTGAACTTGCTAAAAACCAAACTATTGAAGGATTGAAAAGAACAGAAACATCACCTGCATCAATAGCACAAAGTGTGTTCAGTAAATTAGTTTATGGTCAGGATAATATCTTGGCAAATGAATCCGCCGGAACAATAAAATCGGTCGGTAAAATTACTACAGATGATTTGAAGAAATATTATGAACAATATTTTTCACCTTCAGTTTGTAAAATCAGTGTTGTGGGAGATATTACACAAGAAAAAGCAGTTGCATTGTTTAACGGTTTGAAAGATTGGAAAGCTAAAGAAGTAAAAATTCCTAATGTTACTAGTCTTACTCCTGCTAAACCGGGTATTTATTTTGTGGACGTTCCAAAAGCAAAACAATCACAAGTCTTAGCCGGGCATTTAGGACCAAGTTACACCAACCCGAATTTTTACAAGGCTGTTGTAATTAATCACAGACTCGGCGGCGATTTCAACGGAATACTAAATATGATACTACGCGAGAAAAAATCTTTTACATACGGAGCCCGTTCCGGATTTAGCGGCGCAACTTATGCCGGAATATTTCTTGCATCTTCAGCAGTTCAGTCTAATTCAACATACGAGTCAACACAAATAGTTCGAGACGAAATCAAAAAATACACTGAAGGAATTTCAAAAGAAGATCTGGATGGAGTCAAGGGCACATTATTAAAAAGCAATTCAGGAAGATTTGAAACATTGATGCAGCTTTCGGGTATGCTTGCGCCTGTAGTTATGTACAATCTGCCATTCGATTATATTAAACAGCGTGAAGCAATAGTACTGAAAATGACTCCTGAAGAACATACTCAATTAGCACAAAACTTTATTCATCCAGATAAACTGATTTATTTGATAGTTGGTGATAAAGCAACCCAGTTTGATAAGCTAAAAGAACTTGGCCTTGGTGATCCTATATTATTAGATAAAGATGCAAAAGTTGTTAAGTAAATAAGATTAAGAGAAAGAGTAAGGGGAAGACTACAATATTTTGTTTCTTTCACTTACTCTTAATCTTTCTCTTCGTCCCAATGAATCCTTTCTAAATTCTCTGCATCAAACCAACATAAAAATTTTTTAAGGAGAACAATATGCAGAATATAATAGAAGGAACGGATTCAAATTTCGCTCAAGAAGTTTTACAATCAAACACACCAGTATTAGTCGATTTCTGGGCACCATGGTGCGGACCATGCAGAATGGTAGCTCCGGTAGTAGAAGAAATTGCAAATGATCTTGCAGGAAAATTAAAAGTTGTTAAAGTAAATACAGATGAAAATTATGGCGTATCTGCTCAATATGGAATTAGAAGTATTCCAACTTTAGGAATTTTCAAAGATGGAAAACTTGTTGATGCAGTTATTGGTGCTGTGCCAAAATCACATTTGGTTGAAAAGATCAACCCACATCTGGTTATTTCGAATTAATATTGTATTTCATAAGAAAATGGGGAATACTATAAACACTCGAAATAATTTATGTTAATTTAATATTGACTTTGAACAATAAATTTTGTCTTTTGAATTAGTCCTTTTATAAAAGGGGAAAACGAACTAACAAAATAGGGGCAAGCAAAATGAAGAAATCAATTCTATTATTGGCTATCGTTTTACTAATATCTAATTTATTTTGGTGGGGTTGTAAAAATCCTAGTATTATTGAACCAGAATCAAAACAAAAATTAGAATTAAATAGAGATTTATTGAAAAGTAATGACGATATAATTACAGATTTTCTCTCTAAATGTGAAAAGAAAATTGGTAGGAACGTTAAAATTAATGAAAAGAAAAATTTAATTAAATTGCTCCAGGCGTTTAATAAAGTGAATGATAATAATAAGCAAAAAGTTAAAGTAGGAAATTTTATTAAATATGCTTTAGTTATTCCAACTAGTGATATTATTGATAAACTAAATACTGTTGATGATAATGATATTAATGTAACGTATGAAAAAATATTAACCTTACCAGCATTAATTTTAAAAGACAATATTACATTATCTAAAATAACAGCTCCAGATCAAGGGGACAATAAGTCCGGGAGCCTATCTGCTCATAAAATACTTGTCGATGCAGAAAATGGTGTAGTAATTTTTAATGCTGATATAAACAGTATTTATTTTTATTCAAGTTTAAGTCATAAACAGACTGGTTTTGTTCCCAGCCTTTCGTGGTCATTATGGCAAAGCAATACATCAGTTACTAAAGAAAATGAAGAACATAGTGTCAACGGTTCCACAGTTGTTTTTCATAGCGCAACATTTCAAGTAAGTTGGTATCTAGATTTATCACTATTTAGAATTCCATATGGTTCAGATGGGGTGAGTATTTCCGCTTATCAAGATCTTAATCAATTAAACAATTAATTAAAATAAAATTGGATTTTTACACATGAAAATTAAAACTATCATAGCATTTTTTTGCTTTTGGTTATTTTCGACTTTTGTTTTATTAATGTTAAGAAAACCCCAACTTATGGAAAAATCTTGGAGTAACACTGGGTATCAAGAAAAAATGATTCCAGCTGCCGGTTTTTTTGATATGCTTCCTAATAAAATGCTACAAGCATTTGCTTATACGTTAGTAGCAGCAGCAATTTATTTTATAATATTAAGTGTAGTTAAATTTATAAAAAAACCGTTATCCTCTTGAACTAACTTTTTAAATATGCTGGTAAAACAAAAAGCCCTCACAATGTTGGGGGTTTTTTACTGTATACTTCTTACCCGCTTCGACTTCGTCGAAGACGAGGCGAGCTGTGAACTATTTAATTACCGCACCCAATCCTTTTATTTGATATACTGCCTCTGTTGCGCACTCATCCTTCCCACCTTCTTTTTTATCTTTGTGTTCGGATGCAGTTTTTGTATCAACTTTTGAAACGATTCCTTCAACTAAAACTGTTTTATCTTTCCCGTCTTTAGGAAAAACAATTTCTCCGTCTTTAACCCTTACACGAATTTTTTCACCTTCTTTTGTTCCGGCTACATCCAACCAGCATCCCATATCTTGACAGACATCAACAATTTTCCCCTCAACTAAAACTTTTTTGCCATCGTACTTTGCCGGATTTGCAAGAATTGTTGAAACAGAAGTTTTTTCTTTTAAGGTGATTGACTTACCCAATTTTTTTTCTTCAGCTTTAACATTTACTATTGAAAGAAGAAAAATAAAAACAACTAACTTTTTCATTAATACTCCATTATGTTTTGTTATTGTTGGCGGCAAAGTTAAAAGAACTGCACCGTTTATGCAATCTACTTTTGCTTTGATTATATTAGTGAAGCCATTAGCTATTAGCGATTAGCTTTTAGCTAACGGTTAATTGCTAACAGTTAAAAGCTAAAAATGTTTTGCCAAGTAGTATTTCCATTGCCATTTAGAAAAGCGTTCACCTATTCAATTCCGGATGAATTGTCCGACTCCGTAAAAGTTGGTGTACGTGTTGTTGCTACGTTTGGTAAGCGTGTGCTAACGGGATTCGTAATAGCCATTTCGAAATCGTCAGACATAAAAGAAAAGATAAAACCAATACGTGATGTACTTGATGAAAAACCAATCTTCGATAAAACTGCACTTAAGTTTTATGAATGGGTCTCCGAATATTATCTGAGTTCATTAGGAGAAGCACTTAAAAATTCTGTACCGTATGGAACAGAGATAGAATCTAAACGAAGAGTTGTAAGTGATAAAGATTTTTGTGAAAAACTTTTAAATCAAGAAAGAAAAAAAACATCACTCCGCGCAAAACTTCTTTTGGTATTTTCTCAAAAAGAAGTTCATAGTATTTCTGCACTTCAAAAAGAAGTAAAGAATAAAAATATTTATTCTTTACTCCGTTCATTCGAAAAAATAGGTGCAGTAACTCTCCTTGACGAAACGAGTGCGGCAAAAGTTAAGGCAAAAAAAGTAAAATTTGTAGGTCTCGAAAAATCTGTTGATGAGATTTATGAACTAATGCCTGAGATTGAAAAAAAATCTCCCAAACAAGTTGTGCTCTTACTGGAATTAATTTCATCTAAAGAACCGGTTGTGTTAAGTAAGCTCTTACAAAAGACAAAATCCACAGTATCTACAGTCAGTAGTTTAGGGAAAAAAGGATTAGTAAAGATTTTTGATAAAGAGATTGAACGTGTTTATATGGAAACATATAAAGAGGAATCAAAACAGTTAATCTTAACGGAACCGCAGCAAAAAATAGTAAACCGTATAAATGATACTATAGAAAAGAATATTTTCGAAACTTTTCTTCTTCATGGAGTTACAGGGAGCGGTAAGACGCAAGTTTATATCGAGCTTGCAAAAAAAGTTATTGAAAATGGAAAGAGTGTAATCATACTTGTTCCGGAAATATCCCTAACTCCCCAAATCACTTCACGTTTTTATAATTATTTCGGTGACCTTACTGCAGTTCTACACAGCAGAATGTCACTCGGTGAACGTTATGATTCCTGGCGTAGAATAATTGCGGGAAAATCTAAAGTTGTAATCGGTCCGCGCTCGGCATTGTTTGCGCCGCTTCAAAATATCGGATTAATCGTTGTTGATGAAGAGCATGACCAGAGTTATAAGCAATATGATCTAGTGCCGAAATATCATGCTCGGGACGCTGCAATAATAAGGGCAAAGTTTAGTGAATGTCCGGTTGTGCTTGGTTCGGCTACGCCTTCGATTGAAAGTATGTACAATGCGCTTAACGGAAAATATAATTTATTAGAATTACCGGATAGGATTGATAATGCGAAACTTCCCAAAATAAAACTTGTAGATGTTACGATCGAGAAAAAGAAGAAACAGATGGAGAGCATCTTTTCGCGCGAGTTTCTTGATGAAATTGGTAATCGTTTGAAGAAAAAAGAAAGTGTAATAATATTACAGAACCGGAGAGGATTTGCAACTCAAGTTTTTTGTAACGATTGCGGAGAAGTAGTTACCTGTCCCGATTGTTCTGTCTCGATGGTTCATCATCTGAATAAAAATATTTTGCAGTGTCATTACTGCGGCATAGTTAAACATGTTCCTAAAGCTTGTCCGAACTGTGGCTCTATTGCATTAAAATTTTTTGGAACAGGAACCCAGCGTGTTGAAGATGAGCTCGATTATTATTTCCCGAGTGCGAAGATTGAGCGTGTTGATTCTGATTCGATAAATAAAAAAGGGAAGTTGGGAGAAATTCTAAACAGTTTTAGAAAAGGTGAGATTGATATTCTTGTCGGCACACAAATGGTTTCTAAAGGTCTGGATTTTTCAAATGTTACACTGGTTGGAGTTGTTGCGGCAGAAACTTCTTTATGGATTCCGGATTTTCGCGCTGATGAAAGAACATTTCAACTCCTTACACAAGTTGCAGGCAGAAGCGGCAGAAGTGAGAAAGAAGGTGAGGTTGTAATTCAGACACAGAACCAAAAACATTTTGTACTGCAAAAAGTTTTGATAAATGATTACAAAGGATTTTACGAGAGAGAAATTCTATTGCGGGAACAAGGAGAATACCCGCCGTTCACTCGCATTGCTTTAATTGAAATGAAAGATGAAAAAGAAGACCGGGTTAAATCCACAATCCGCGAATTTTTTGATTATCTAAAAAAATATGGCAAGGGTTTGAAAATGATTCCTCCGACTGAAGCGATTATTTATAAAATAAAGGGAATGTATCGTTTCCAGATTTTAATTAAGAGTCACAAAAAATTTGATCCGTCCGGCAGACAATTGCGTAGCGCAATTTTAAATTCATTTATTGAGTTTAATCAAAGATCACGTTTCAAAGATGTTAGATTAATAATTGATATTGATCCGCAGAGTATAATTTAACCTCACATGTCCTTCGGACACCCTCTCCTTGCCAAGAGAGGGACAGGGTGAGGTTGAGATAATATGACAACAAACAAAAAATATTTTATTCTGAACAAACCATACGGAGTATTGACACAATTCACAGATAAAGAGAACCGCAAAACTTTATCTTCATTGTATAAATTCCCTAAAGATGTCTATCCTGTGGGAAGATTGGATATGGATAGTGAAGGACTTTTGCTTTTAACGAACGATAAACAATTAACGGATTATTTACTTAATCCGAAAAACAAACATGAACGCGAATACTTTGTTCAAATAGAGGGAATTCCTACGGAACAAGAGTTAGATAAACTCCGGGAGGGAATTATTTTGAAAGACGGGAAAACTCTTCCTGCGAAAGTAAAAATAATAAATGACCCTAATTTTCCTGCACGCATTCCGCCAATTAGAGAAAGGAAAAATATTTCAACAAGCTGGTTAAGCATAATTTTAATTGAGGGAAGAAACAGACAGGTAAGAAGAATGACCGCATCAATTGGTTATGCTACTCTACGGCTTGTTCGTGTTAGGATGAAAAATATTCTATTAGGAAATTTGAAAATTGGTGATGTAAAAAAAATGAATGAAAATGAAATAACCTGTCTAACGAAATAAAAAAACCCAACCTCTTTTTGGAAGTTGGGCATTAACAAATTCAAAAAAGATTATCCTGCTAAAAAGCTTAAGAAAGAAACAGACTTAGCTAATGCAAAAAATATCAGGCTAAATCCTAACCATACAGCAATTACACCAATAATAAATTTTTGCGAGTTATTACTCTTAAACATTTTTGCGAGGCCAATACCGAAAACAACATAGAACCAGATTGAGAAGACGTCGAGTTTACCCAGAAAAAATCCTGTAATAGTATTTTTTTCCGTTCCTATAAAATCTGCAACGCTTGTTCCGGTAAAAAGTTTATTCATAGCTAATGCAGCAATAACCATAATTATCATCTGAATGACGAGTATATAATGAGGTAATCCATAAGCAACCATTGCTTCTTTGTAGGTCCCTTCACCTTTCAAAACAATTTTTGCAAGAAATAAATAAACTCCGGAGACAATAAAGAAGAAAAGGAAAGTAGCAATTGGAATTCCCACAACAACACCAATCATCTGTACAGCACCGCCTTGTTCGATTCTTTCTCTCATTGATTCAAGTTGTTGATCTGCTTGAGCTTGAGTCATCTGTCCTTTAGCAACTGCATCATTAAATGATTTTTCGACAGCCGCCATCTGCTTCTCTACTAATGCCGCTTTTATTGTAGGGTTGTTTGCCATTAAAAATTGAGAAAGTATGGCAATAACTATTACAATTAAAATTGGAATTACCCAATCTGCAGTCTTCGGAGGAAACTTTGACATCTTAGAAAATGTACTGCCCGGTTCGGAAAATACACCAACCAGCTTATCAGTATGACTAATTTCATATTCTTCTTGTTCTACAGAGGACATTTTTGGAGCTTCTTGGTTTTGCATTTCTTCCATATTACTTCTCCTCTTTTATTTCATTGTTAGATGAGGTTACACAAATGTAATTTAGTAAAAATAATTGATGGAAAGGAAAATTAAAATGTTAAATCTGCATGTTTATTTCTCGAGAAAGAATATTTCCTCAACTTTCTTTTGAAAAACTTTTGCGATTTTTAATGCAAGCGGTAAACTGGGATCGTACTTTTCCCGTTCAATTGCATTAATTGTCTGGCGGGAAACATCCACAAGTTTTGCAAGATCATCTTGAGAGAATCTTCTTTCAGCGCGTAATATGTGAAGTGTGTTTTTCATTGGTACTTCTCTTTTATAAACTCAGCACCTAAGGTATAAGATATAATTGCTATCACAGAAAGAATTATTAATATGTAATTCAACATGGTTGGTGCAAAATTTACAAAAGCAAAAATGAGTATAAACAAAAAAACAAGTGTAGTTGTAAACGCAACATTCAATGATTCCAAATGAATCCTGAGCTTAAGCTCATCACCCCGCATTATTTGAAAATGATAACCGAGAGTACAATAAATAAACCCTATTGTAGCTATTAATGAGGGGATAAGTAGAATTAATCTGAATAGGTAGGGTTTTGTTTCAATAATATTTTTTGAATCAAAAATGTTAATTAAAATAATAGGAAGAAAAATCATTACGGCTGAAAAAATTAAAATACCTGTCTTAAAAGGAAACGGGAAATTCTTTAGAATGTTTTTCATAACAACCTCTATTAATTGCTAAAACTAAAATATAGTATTCTTTACAAAAAGTCAAGTATGCTTTACATCACGATTTAACAATTTCCTCTTATAGCCTTCTAGGTTAAAACTGAAAACCTCGAAGGTTGTTTGATAGCTAATTCGTAATTTTGTTCAAAGAAAAAATTTCATCCTACACAGAGGATTTCATGAAGACCATTATTGAGCCATTCAAAATCAAGTCAGTTGAACCAATTAGATTTACAACAAGAGAAGAACGAATTAAAATTTTAGAAAAAGCGGGTTATAATACTTTTTTAATTCACGCCGATGATGTGTTGATTGACCTGTTAACGGATAGCGGTACATCGGCAATGAGTTCCGATCAATGGGCCGGGGTAATGCGAGGCGATGAATCATACGCAGGGGCAAAAAGTTTTTACAATTTCGAAACTGCTGTAAAAAAAATTACCGGGAATGAATTTATTATTCCTACTCATCAAGGAAGGGCTGCGGAGAAAATAATTTTTTCTATTCTCGGAGGGCCGGGAAAATATTTTGCAAGTAATACATTTTTTGATACAACACGAGCTAACATAGAATTCACCGGTGCAGAAGCAGTTGATCTTTTGGTCGAAGTTGGAAAACATCCTGAACAGCGCGCACCGTTCAAAGGTAATATGGATACTGATGCTCTCGAATCGTTCATCAAAAAAGTCGGTAAAGAAAATATTCCCCTAATTGTTCTAACGGTAACAAACAATTCTGGCGGCGGTCAACCCGTTTCGATGCAAAATATTAGAGAAGTAAAAAATGTATGTAAGAAATACGGCTTACCTTTATTTCTTGATGCATGCCGTTTTGCAGAGAACGCTTATTTTATCAAACTTCGGGAAAAGGGTTATGAAAATAAATCTGTCCTGGAAATTTGCCAGGAGATGTTTTCATATGCGGATGGTTCAACAATGAGCGCAAAGAAAGATGCGCTTGTAAATATCGGCGGATGGCTTTCGCTCAACGATGAAAAACTTGCAATGAAATGCCGTAATCTCTTAATTGTTACTGAAGGATTTCCAACTTACGGCGGATTAGCCGGACGGGATCTTGAAGCAATTGCTCAAGGTTTGGAAGAAATTGTTGACGAGCATTACTTACAATATAGAATTCGCAGTACGGAATATCTCGGTGAAAAAATGCTTAGCGCCGGGATTCCAATTATTGAACCACCGGGCGGACATGCAATTTACATAGATGCAAAAAGATTTCTGCCTAATATTCCACCGGAACAATATCCAGGGCACTCAATAGTGTGTGAAATTTATATTGAGGGCGGAATTCGTGCGTGTGAAATCGGCAGCGTTATGTTCGGAAAGTATGATGAACAAGGAAAATTGATTCCGGCTATGATGGAACTTGTTCGCCTCGCAATTCCAAGAAGAGTCTATACACAAAGTCATGTTGATTATGTAGCTGAAGTTTTAATAGAGGTTTATAAGAATAGAAGTAAAATGAAAGGTTACAAAATAGTTTACGAAGCTCCGATGCTTAGACACTTCACTGCTAAATTCAAACCCCTTTAATTCTTCGCAAACTTACATGCATTTGAACGCCCGACTCTTGGAATTATTAACTGGCAAGTGTGCAAAGGAGAAAGATGAAAAAACATTTCACATATAAATCAGATAAACAAATTTGGAGAATTCTAATCTCCGATTCCGATAAGCTTATTCTGGAAACACGTGATCTTAACACAAAAGAAGTTTTTTTTAATTGCTATTACTTGGAAAACGGAAAAAATATTTTTCATGATTTACAGCTCGAAGAAAAATGCTGGATTGGTATAGAAGAAATTTACAAAGACATTATTTTCTTCCATTATTTTCCCAAACCGGATATGCCTCACCATAAAGGAATAATTGCTTTTGATATTGCGTCGCAAAATATTTTATGGACAAACAATGAATTCTCTTTTTTATTTGTCAGCAACGATAAAGTTTATGGATTTAAACAAGGATTTGAAGAAAGATTTTTTTCGACTTTAGATTATTTAAGCGGAAAGTTACTTGAGGAATTTGGCTCTGACCATAAAAGGGTAAACACATTACAAAAGTTATCAGAAAATGAAAAGAATTGGAGTTCATATCTTTATCCCAAAGTATTATCAAATGATGAAATAGATTCTAGAATTGCTGAAGCAATACAAAAACAGACGAAGGATACAATTGTTGAAGGTAAAGTAGAATACAGCTCCAAGAATGATCTGCTCTTTTTTAACTATCACACAAAAGTTTTTGAGAATAATTTTGTAAATAGATTTCTTATAGTTGATCTTCACTCAAGTAAGGTGATTTTATCGGAGATATTAAATGCTAATGCAACGGCATTATTTACCGATTCATTCTTTATTTATAAAAAATATCTTTTTCTTCTCCGCGAAAAAAATGAAGTAGTCATATATAAAATAGATTAAGAGCAAGATTAAAATGAATATTTCATTGGAAGAGAAAAAAATTCTTCTAGATACTGCGCGTATCTCAATAAAATCTGTTCTTACAGGGGAAAAAATTCCGGAACCCGATTACAAAGAACATCCTATTTTTAATTCCCATGCGGGCGCATTTGTAACGCTTACAAAATCCGGTTTGCTTCGCGGGTGTATCGGATATATAATTTCGGATGGACCGTTATTCGAAACGGTATGTGATGCGGCAAAGCAAGCATCACAAAATGATCCGCGATTTCCTTCTGTTCGTCAATCGGAAATTAGAGACCTCTCAATAGAAATCTCAGTTTTGTCCGAACCATTCCCGCTCAACAATTATGATGAAATAGAAATCGGCAAACACGGATTAATTCTTGAAGAAAAAGGAAGGCGCGGACTTTTACTTCCACAAGTTCCAATTGAACATCATATGAATAGAGATCAATATCTCGATGCAATTTGTCAGAAGTCAGGATTTCCATCGAATTATTGGAAAGAAAAGAAACTTAAACTTTATGCTTTTACTGCAACCATCTTTTGCGATTCTTCGGCAAGCTCAGAATCTAATATGGAGGCAAAATGAAAAACGTTCGTGAACCTGCCGTTGCAGGAATGTTTTATCCCGCTTCTTCTGCTAAATTAAAAGAAGATGTTCAACTTCTGCTTGACACTTATAAACCACAAGAGAAATTTAAAAATGTAGTAGGAATTGTATCTCCTCATGCAGGATATGCTTATTCAGGAAGAACAGCGGCATTTGCTTATAATGCAGTTAAGGGGAAAAATTATAAAACTATTATTGTTATTTCGCCGAGTCATAGAGAATATTTCGCCGGGATTTCTATTTATAACGGCGACGCGTATAAAACTCCGCTAGGCGAGGTTCCGGTTAATAAAGAAATGAGATATGAGTTGGTTCTTGATAATAAAATTATTTTTAACGGAATAAACGGACACCGCGCCGAACATGCAGTTGAAGTTCAAATTCCTTTTCTCCAAATGACGATGGATAATTTTTCTATTGTTCCTATCGTGATGGGTGATCAAAATAGAATGTATATAAATGAACTTTCTAAAAAATTAGCCGATGTTATAGATGATGAAACTTTAATTATAGCCAGCTCTGATCTTTCTCACTTCTACTCTAAAGAACAAGCAGATAAACGTGATAGTATAGTAGAAAAACGAATTTCCGAATTTGATTATGAAAACCTGCAGCAAGATTTAGAGACAGGAAAATGTGAAGCGTGCGGCGGCGGAACCATTGTTGCAATGATGAGAACAGCCGATCTCTTTCATAAAAGGAAATCTAAAATTCTTTCCCGAACAGATTCTGGAGATGTAACCGGGGATCATTCCGAAGTTGTCGGGTATTTAAGTGCGGTTCTTTTTTAATAGAATTTGTCTGAAAATTGAAAATCAATTCTAAATTAACATTGGAAATATTTTTTTAATTTAGAGCATAATTAAAAAGCTGTAATTTTTTAGGTCTAACTTCAATGCCTCTCAGAAATTTATTTTTAGATTTCAATTCATACTTTGCTTCTGTTGAACAGCAGGTCAATCCCAAATTGCGCAATAAACCAACCGCGGTTGTTCCAATGATGGCAGACAGCACATGTTGTATTGCTGCAAGTTATGAAGCGAAAAAACTTGGTGTCAAAACCGGCACTATTGTTTCCGAAGCAAAAAAAATGTGTCCCGGATTAAAATTAGTTGAAGCACATCACCGTCTTTATATTGAGTATCATCATAAATTAGTAGAGGCAATAGAGTCGTGTATTCATGTTGATCAAGAAATGTCAATTGATGAAGTAGCGTGTTCACTTATTGGAAAGGAAAGAATTCGTGAGAATGCAATTGAATTGGCGCTTAAGATAAAAAAAACAATTGCAGAAAATGTAGGCGAGTATTTAAAATGTTCAATCGGTATTGCACCGAATAGATTCTTAGCAAAGACCGCAACCGATATGCACAAACCGGACGGATTAGTTGTGATCGAAGATAAAGATTTACCACATTGTCTTTTCAATTTGAAACTCAGAGAGCTAACTGGTATCGGAAGGAGAATGGAAGTTCGTTTAAGAAAGCATGGAATTTATACTGTTGAAATGCTCTGTACTTTACCCAAGGCGCGCTTAAGAGAAGTTTGGGGTGGAATTGAAGGGGAAAGAGTATATGCGCAATTGCGTGGAGTAAATGTTAAAAGACCGCCGACACACAGACAAACTATCGGTCACTCACATGTACTTCCGCCGAAAGAAAGAAATAAAGATGATGCCTTTGCAGTAATGAATCGCTTATTGCAAAAAGCGGCGATGAGAATGCGTTATCTTGGATATGTTACAGGGGCAATGTCTACCGGAGTAAGATTTTTGGGTGGAACTAAATGGAGAGAAGAGATAAGTTTTTCGCATACGCAGAATACCATAACTCTTATGAAAGCATTGGAAAAGGTTTGGGAAAGATGTCCTGCTGGAAAAGAGAAACCTCTTGCAGTCGGGGTAACTCTGTTTAAGCTGTTGGATGAAGATCAAAGTACGCCGATTCTTTTTGAGGACTATGATAAAATAAAATCACTTAATAAAGCTGTTGATAAACTAAACAAGAAATACGGATTTACATCCGCATACTATGCTACATCTCACTTCGCAAGACATTCGGCACCGATGAGAATAGCGTTTACACAGATACCGGACTTGGAAATTGAAGATGACGAAAAGGATTACTAAAAAAATAGGTTGAAGCAATTTCTGCAATACATTACGAAACAATAAACCGTTTTAGTTTTTTTGCTGTCTAAGAGATATAAAAATTGAAAGGGTGTCATCATGAAATATCGATCAAAGAAATATTCAATTTATTATCTGCTGATCCTTTTTACCGTAATTAATTTTAGCGGCTGTACTTCTTCCAAACTGATAGACGTTTGGAAAGAACAATCTTTCAAGAGAGGTTCGATTGATAATTTTCTTGTGATTGCAATTAACAACAACAAAACAAAACGGAGAATATGGGAAAAATCTTTTGTTGATGAATTAACTTCTAATGGAATTAAAGCTGTGGGATCTTATCATTATTACCCCGATGAAGCTCCGACCGAGAAAGATATTCCTGAGTTGTTCAAAAATAAATTTGATGGAATTATTTTGATTCAGAAAGTAAGTGAGGAAATTAAAAAATATCATGTGCCCGGATCATTATATTATGAACCATGGGGATTTAGAAGGTGGTACGGCTGGCGGTATTCGAGAGTGTATGTGCCGGGTTATGTTGACCGGGAACGCATTACTCAATTGGAAATTAGCGTATGGGAACCGGGTGAAGACGGGAAAATGATCTGGTCGGCATTAACTGAAACAATTAATTCTGATTTACCGCAAAACTTTAGTAAAGAGATTTCCTCCTTGATAATACCTAAAATGATTGGCGATAGAATTATTTTACCTAAAGGTAAAAAAGGAAGAGGAGTTGACTCTTCTTTCTAAAGAATAAATCAATCTATAATTATTAAATATTAATTTTTATTAATGAAAGCCCTTGAAAAACAAGGGCTTTTTTCTTATCCGAATTAAAAATTGTTAAATCAAAAAAATCATAACAAAAATTGTTGAATTCACATTTCAATTAAGATAAATTCTAATCCGGTTTTAATAATTCCAATAGGAATCCATATGAAATTATATTTCAAAACAGCATTTCTTTTTTTCATATCATTTATAACTTCCACTGAAATTTTAGCGCAAGTAGATACATCTTATATCAATGGGCTGGATTATCGAGGCATAGGTCCTTACCGGGGAGGAAGATCTTGTGCTGTGGTTGGCGTACCATCCAATCCGAATTTATTTTACTTCGGTGCAACCGGCGGCGGTGTCTGGAAAAGTGAAAATGCCGGCACAACTTGGAAAAATATTTCGGATAAATTTTTCGGCGGAGCTATCGGCGCAATTGCTGTAAGCACCTGGGACCCGAATGTAATTTATGTTGGTACAGGAGAAGAAACCGTCCGCGGAAATGTTTCAAGCGGAAATGGTATGTGGAGAAGTGAAGATGCAGGTAAAACATGGAAATATATCGGTCTTGAGGACTCGCGTCATATAACAAGAATCGCAATTGATCCTAAGAATCCGGATCTGGTCTATGCTTCTTGTCTTGGTCATATTTACGGACCAAGCGCAATGCGCGGAATTTTTCGTTCGAAAGACGGAGGAAAAAATTGGGAAAAAGTTTTGTTCGTAAATAATGAAGTAGGTGCAATTGATCTTAACATGGATCCGACCAATTCGAGAATTCTTTTTGCTTCGATGTGGAGAGTTAAACGGACACCTTACAGTTTAGAAAGCGGCGGTGAGGGATCCGGGTTGTGGGAATCAATTGACGGCGGAACAACTTGGAAAAATATTTCTGCAAATAAAGGATTACCAAAAGGAACACTCGGAATTATCGGCGTCTCTGTTTCCAAAGCCGATCCGCGCAGAGTTTATGCAATCATTGAAGCTGAGACAGGCGGAGTATTTCGTTCTGATGATGGCGGGGAGAATTGGATAAAAATAAATGAAGATAGAAATCTTCGTCAGCGTGCGTGGTATTACAGCAGAATTTATGCTGATCCTAAAGACAAAGATAAAGTTTACATTCTCAATGTAGGTTTTTGGAGATCGAAGGATGGCGGAAAAAGTTTTGATGGAATCGGAACCCCGCACGGTGATCATCATGATTTGTGGATTAATCCCGAAAATTCCGATGCAATGATAATTGGAGATGACGGCGGTGCGCAAGTTTCTGTAGACGGTGCAAAAAGTTGGAGCTCAATGAACAATCAGCCGACAGCTCAATTTTATAGAGTGACAACCGATAATTATTTTCCTTACAGAATTTATGGTGCACAGCAAGACAACAGCACGGTTAGAATTTTTCATCGTACTGAAGGAGGAAGTATTGGCGAGCGCGATTGGGAAACAACCGCTGGATTTGAAAGCGGATGGCTTGCCGTTGATCCGAAAGATAATGATATAGTTTACGGCGGCAACTATGCCGGTTTAATTGGTATGATTAATCACCTCACAAAAGAAAATCGTACAGTTGATGTTTGGCCTGACTCTCCTATCGGTCATGGCGCTAAGGATTGGAAGTACCGCTTCCAATGGAATTTTCCTTTACTCTTTTCAAAACACGATTCAAGTACATTATATGCTGCCGGAAATGTTTTGTTTAAAACAACAAATGCGGGACAGACCTGGCAGGCAATTAGCGGGGACTTAACGCGAAACGATACAACAAAGCTTGGATCATCGGGCGGACCAATAACAAAAGACAATACCGGAGTTGAATATTATTGTACAATTTTTTCTCTTGCAGAAAGTCAGCTTAAGTCCGGAATCATCTGGACAGGTTCCGATGACGGTTTAATTTATGTTACAACGAACGGTGGTAAAGATTGGAAGAATGTAACCCCGCCCACAAATTTATTACCGGAATGGGCGCAGATAAACAGCATAGAAGCAAATCCTTTTGTTGAAGGCGGTCTTTATGTTGCAGCAACAGGATATAAATCGGATGATTACAAACCTTATTTACTTAAGACAACCGACTTCGGAAAAACTTGGAAGAAAATAGTAAACGGAATTGCAGAAAAGCATTTTACCCGTGTAGTACGTGCAGATAATAAACGCGAAGGACTACTCTTTGCAGGAACCGAAGAAGGAATGTATATCTCATTCAACGATGGTGAGAACTGGCAAACATATCAACAAAATCTTCCGATCGTTCCAATTACTGATCTTACAATTAAGAATGAAGACTTAATAGCAGCAACACAGGGAAGATCTTTTTGGATGATAGATGATATTTCTCCATTAAGACAGATTAATCAAGATGTAATGAAAAAAAATTTCTGGTTATATCAGCCCCGCGAGACTTTTAGAATCGGCGGCGGCGGACGCGGTGATGGTACAACAAGCGGAATTAATTTACAGAGCGGAGTAATTCTAAATTATTTTTTCAAGGAAATGCCGGATAGCAGCACAACTGAATTAAAAATTCTTGATTCTAACGGGAGTATAATCCAGACGTTTAAACCAAAAGCAAAAGAACGCGGTGAACGTCTTCCTATAAAAAAAGGACTGAATAGATTTATATGGAACATGCGCTATCCTGATGCAGAAAGATTTGACGGAATGATATTGTGGGGCGGCGGCGGATTAAGCGGTCCGCTTGCGGTTCCCGGTGATTACAAGGCATTATTAAAATATGGTAAAGATAGTTTAACAGTTCCGGTTACGATTGTAAAAGACCCGCGTTCCTCTTCTTCTATTATTGATTTAAAAGCTCAATTTGATTTTTTGATTTCTGTTAGAGATAAACTGAGCGAAACTCACAAAGCGATTAAACAAATACGGAATATCCGCAAGCAAATAAAGGATGTTGGAGATAGAATTAAAGAGCAAAAAAATATAGAAGCAGTGAAAAAAACATCCGAGGATATAAGTAAAAAACTAACAGCGATTGAAGAAACTTTGTATCAAACAAAAAATAAAAGTTCACAGGATCCGCTTAATTATCCAATCCGTTTGAACGATAAACTTGCATCTTTAGGAGGATCGGCTGCCTCGGGAGATTATAAACCGACAGATCAAGCTATTGAATTTAAGAAAGAGCTTTTCTTGAAGATAGATGCTGAGCTACTGAAATTAAAAGATGTTATTGATAACGAAATTCCGAAATTCAATAAACTTGTTGCAGAAGCTAATGTGCCGGCTGTAATTATTCGGACTGAAGATGCGAAGAAATAATTAATAAACAAGAAATAGTTTTAGGAGAAAAACATGATTAAGAAAATTCGATTCAGTTTTTTAATCCTTTTGTTTATAGCACCTGCATTTGTAAATAACTCGTTTTCACAACAGCAAGATGTTTTATCAAGAGACGGAACAAAAATAAATTTTATAGTTGAAGGAAATGGTGAACCCGCCCTTGTATTTATACACGGCTGGAGCTGTGATAAATCATATTGGGATGATCAAGTCAAAACATTCTCAACCAAATATAAAGTGGTTGCTATTAATCTTGCCGGGCATGGTGAATCCGGTACAACAAGAAAAAATTATACTATAGAATTATTCGGAGAAGATGTTGCCGCGGTTGTAAATAAACTTAAACTTGATAATGTAATATTGATCGGTCATTCGATGGGCGGCTCTGTAATAATTGAAGCGGCTAAAAGATTAAAAGGGAAAATAATTGGATTAGTTGGAGCCGACACTTACCAGAGTTTCAAGGATGATTGGACAGAAGAGCAAAAGGAAAGTTTCTTAAAACCATTTCATTCCGATTTTGTAAACACAACCAAAAATTTTGTTAAGGCAATGCTTCCTAAAACGGCAGATTCCACTTTAGTAAATAAAATTGCAAACGATATGTCGTCGGCGCCGCCGGAAATTGCAATCAGTGCTATAAGAAATTTATTTTTCTATGATCCGATTCCAACCTTAAAAGAAATACAACTTCCGATAGTTTCGATTAATTGTGATATGTATCCTGTATCTATTGAAGAAAACAGAAAATATGTGAATTCATTTACTGTAAAGATGATGAATGGCGTCGGACATTTTGTTATGCTGGAAGACAAAGATAAATTCAATAAATTACTTCAGGAAGCTGTAGATGAATTAATTAAGTAAATATTTTCGGAGAAAAAGATGAAAACGAAATTATTATTTGTTTTAGCAGTAACCACAGCACTTGTATTGGCTCAGACCAAAAAAGATTATCCTATTCAACCGGTTCCATTTACCCAGGTCAAAGTTGAAAAAGGATTTTGGTACGACCGGATGGAAACAAACCGGATAGTAACAATTCCTTATGCACTTAAACTTTGTGAGGAAACCGGAAGAATTAAAAATTTTGCAATTGCCGGGGGATCAGAGAAAGGCGACTTCTGCAGCAAATATTATTTTGATGATTCAGATGTTTATAAAGTAATTGAAGGTGCGTCTTATGCGCTAATGTTGAAACCGGACAAGGAATTGGAAAAACAGCTTGATAAAATTATTTCACTTATTGCCTCAGCTCAGGAAAAAGACGGTTATCTCTATACAGTACGCACAATGGGCTCACATAAATTTGAAAGAGTAACAGGTCCTTCACGCTGGTTAAATGAAGAAGGAAGTCATGAACTTTATAATTTAGGTCATCTCTACGAAGCTGCAGTCGCTCATTCAATGGCAACAAAGAAAAACACACTTTTAAATGTTGCGCTAAAAAGTGCCGATCTTGTTTGTAATGTTTTTGGCCCCGGTAAAATTAGTTTGCCATCAGGTCATCAGGAAATAGAAATCGGTTTAGTAAAACTTTATAGAGTAACAGGAAAAGAAAAATATTTAAAGATTGCAAAGTTTTTACTCGATATGCGCGGAAATTATGTTAACGGAAGAAAATCCTGGGGTGAATACAATCAAGATCATAAACCTGTAATTGAACAGGACGAGGCAGTTGGTCATGCTGTTCGTGCCGGATATATGTATTCAGGAATGGCAGATGTTGCAGCGTTAACCGGGGACAAAGATTATTTGAAGGCATTGGATAAAATTTGGAATAATGTAGCAGGGAAGAAATTATATCTAACCGGTGGAGTAGGTGCAACAGGTTCGTGGGAAGGTTTTGGAAAAAATTATGATCTCCCAAATGCAAGCGCTTATAATGAAACTTGTGCATCTATTGCAAATGTATTTTGGAATCACAGAATGTTTCTTTTAAGCGGAAATGCAAAATATCTTGATGTAATGGAACGTACATTGTACAACGCACTTCTTTCCGGAATATCAATGAAGGGGAATTCGTTTTTCTATCCCAATCCGCTTGAATCTTTTGGTACACATGAACGAGCGGCTTGGTTTGATTGTGCTTGCTGCCCCACAAACGTTACGCGGTTCATTTCTTCAGTAGCAAATTATATGTATGCAGTAAAAGGGAATCAGTTATTCGTTAATCTCTTTACAAATAACGAAACGGAAATTAAACTCGATAACGGTAAAATTAAATTAGAGCAAAAAACAAATTATCCATGGGATGGAAAAATTGTAATTGTTGTTACACCAAATCTAAGAGAAGAAAAATTTTCACTTAACATACGAATCCCCGGCTGGGCTCAAAACGAAGCAATAGCAAGCGATCTTTATAAATTTATTGATCAACCAAAAGAGAAGATTGATCTTAGTGTAAATGGAAAAACGGTAGAACTAAAAGTTGAAAACGGATTTGCTGTAATTAATAGAAATTGGAAAACCGGTGACGTTGTTGAATTAAATCTTCCGATGGAAATAAAAAGAATCACTGCTAATGAAAATGTTGAAGCTGATAATGGTAGAATTGCAATTCAACGCGGACCGATAGTTTATGCAGCAGAATGGGTTGATAATAAAGATGGTTATGTACGTAATATTCTTATAGAGGATAATGCAAAATTAACAGCGGAGTATAAACCAGAATTATTAAACGGTGTTGAAATTATAAAAGGAAATGCCTTAGGATATAAATTAGATGGCGATGAAAATATTTTAAAACATTCCGAACAGGAGTTTACAGCAATTCCTTATTACTCTTGGGCTCACAGAGGTAAAGGCGAAATGAGTGTTTGGTTAGCAAATAAAGAATCTGCTGTTCGTCCGTTATCCGGACCAACAATGTTGACAAATGCAAAGTTGACAGTCTCACACGGGAAAAATCCGCAAGCGATGATAGATCAAATGGAGCCGAAAAGTTCTATTGACGAATCACTTCCGTATTTTCATTGGTGGCCAAGCAAAGGTGAAAAAGAATTTGTTCAAATAGATTTTGCCAAGCCCGAAGAAATTTCAGAAGTTTCGATTTACTGGTTTGATGATACCGGAATAGGTGAATGCAAAATTCCAGCAACATGGAAAGTTTTTTATAAGGAAGGAGAAAAGTGGCCGGCAGTTTATACAGTTGATAAGTACGGTATCGAAAAAGATAAATATAACAGCGTTATTTTTGAAACAGTAAGAACACAGTCTATTAAGATTGAAATCCAATCTCAAAAAGATTTTGCAGGCGGAATTCACGAGATTAAATTAAAATGATGTGTTATGTGAATTAATGAATTCATAGTGATAAACTGTTGAAACTGTTAAATAAATCACAATTATTTTGATTAACCCCGCGATTAATCGCGGGGTTAGAATAAAAAACGAAATAGGAGAAACAAAATGTTCAGAACAGTCAATGATTTTTTAGAGGGATGGAAATACGAAAGCGAAGCCACAATAAAAGTCTTAGAAAACTTAACCAATGCTTCGCTTAATCAAAAAGTAACATCAACCGGACGATCATTAGGATTTATTGCATGGCATATTACAAACACTATTCCGGAAATGCTTTCTAAAACCGGGTTACCGTTTAGCTATGATGAAAATACTCCGGTGCCGGCATCGGTAGAAACCATTAAAAATATTTACGAAAAATCATCTAAAGCTGTAACCGACTTGATTTCAAAAAATTGGAAAGACGAAATGCTGAACGATGATATAAATATGTACGGGCAGGTTTGGAAACGGGCGAGTGTTTTATCGAGTTTAATTGCACATCAAGCACATCACCGTGGACAAATGACCGTGCTTATGAGGCAAGCCGGATTAAAAGTGCCCGGTGTTTACGGACCATCTAAAGAAGAGTGGGCACAATTTGGTATGCCGGCGCAAGAATAAAATTAACATGCATAAAATTTTAATCCTTTGTGCATTCGTTTATTTATTACTTTGCCAAAATATAACCGCCTCGGTTGATGATTGGCAAAAAGCTGTTCATGAAAATTTCACTCTACATTATAGAACCGATGATTCTAATAATGTATGTACGCTTGAAGCTTATTTAGAAAACGGAATCAATACCGTTCAAAAATATTTTCATAAATCATACAAGAAAAAATTTGATGTTTACATTTTTCCATCAAGAAAAGAATTAGATGCACAATGGGAAAAAGACTGGAATGTCCCGGGATTTAAATCGGAATGCTGGATGGTTGCAAGCGGAGTAGCACACCGTCTCAATATCCTTTCAATTAATAGATGGAAGTCGGAAGCGTGCGAACATAATCCGGATGATATTAACGCAACTCAAAAAATAATAACGCATGAGTTGATGCATGTATTTCATGGTCAGCTAAATCCGGTTCCGGATTTTACAGGGTTAGATGATTTAGGTTGGTTTGTTGAAGGTATTGCTGTTTTAGTTTCGGGGCAATTAGATTCTACACGTATAAAAGATCTTGCCGAAGCTAGAGACATGGATAAACTGCCGGATAAATTAACAAACTTTTGGACGGGCAAATACCGTTATTCTTTTAGCGGGTCCATAGTTCAGTTTATTGAGAATAGGTACGGAAAAGATGTTATTAACAAACTTCAAGAATGTACAAAAAATGTAGAGATGTTAAATCTGCTTAACACATCCGAAGAGAAAATATTAAAAGATTGGAAAGAATATGTAAGCAATGAACAGAATTAATATTCTTTTTTAATTTTTTCAAGTTTCTTTTTGTGAGCAATGATTTCCGCATTAATATAAAATATTAAATCCTCCGCAATATTTGTTGCGTGATCTGCCAATCTTTCTATATGTCTTGATAATACAACAAGGTGTGCGCACGGCTCAATAACTTCCGGGTCCGACTGCATTTTTGAAACAAGGAATTTAAATATGCTTTTATTCAATTTATCCACGGCGTCTTCATCTTGTAAAACTTTTTCTGCTTGCTCTATATTTTGATTAATAAAGGAATCAATTGCATATTTAACCATCTCGCGGGCACGTTTGCCCATATCTAAAATTTGTGATTCAATAATTAATGAGTGAAAATCGGCCGTTTTTTTAACCCGTTGAGAAATATTAACAGCAATATCTCCGCATCTTTCCAGTTGATTATTAATAAGAAGGGCAGACATAATAAATCTTAGATCGCTTGCAACAGGTTGAAATAATGCGAGAATGTTTTCACACTGAGTGAGAATAAGATTATCGTATGCATCTATTTCATTGTCTTTTGCTTTAATTCCACGGCAAAGATCAATATCTCCGGTTTCCAATGCTTTATAAGCTCTGTCAACCTGTTCATCAACCAGTGAAGCCATCTTTATAAGATTAGTTTTTAATCCTTCTACTTCTCTTGTAAAATGTTCTTGCATAAAATTATTCGGGTAAATTATTTAGTTCAATATACATATTAAATTAAACGATAGTTTCCAATAATTCCAAATACTTAATAGCAAACAAATTATTTGTAATGATGCATTTTATTTTTCCCTGTACGTGAAATAATTTATTAATTTAGCATTAATAAAATTCCGTTCTTTCCTGATCAATTAATAATAGAAAAAAGGAAATTTTAAAATGGGTTTCAATCTTTTACCAAAAGAGTATGAATTCTTTGATATGTTTGACAGCCTTGCTGCACATTGTGTGAATGCATCAAAGCAATTTCAAGAGAACATGAGTAAATCTGTTTTTAGCGAGGAAGATGTAAAAAAAATTAAAGAGATTGAACGAACAGCAGACGGTATTGTATTTAATATTGTTGAGAAATTAAATAAAACCTTTATTACTCCTATTGACCGGGAAGATATTCACCAGCTTGCTCACGAACTTGACAGCGTGATAGATTACATTCTGAAAGTCTCAAACCACATGAAAGTTTATAAGATTACCGATATTAATCCAAGATTTAGAGAAGAAGTAAAACTAATTGATAGATCGGTTGAGGCGTTATCGAAAGCGGTGAATGGTTTACGCAACATAAAAGATGCTAAAAAAATTATGCGTTACTGCAACGAAGTAAATTTAATTGAAGATGAGGGTGATCAACTAAAAAATGATGTTATGGAAGAGTTGTTTGGCGGAGAAACAGATGCAATTTACATTATGAAATGGAAAGATATATTTCAAACTTCGGAAAAAGTCTTAGATCAGTGCGACGATGTCTCCAAAATTGTTGAATCAATTCTTGTAAAGCAGGCTTAGGTATGACTATTGCGGTAATTCTACTAATACTTCTTGCACTATTCTTCGACTTCCTAAATGGTTTCCATGATGCGGCAAATTCTGTTGCAACAATAGTTTCTACAAGAGTGTTATCCCCGCGTTATGCGGTTATGTGGGCTGCATTTTTTAATTTCATAGCTTTTTTAGTTTTTGGTCTCCACGTAGCGGGAACGATCGGCAAAGGAATCGTTGATATCAAGGTTATTGATTCATCAATAATCTTTGCGACATTAATGGGTGCTTGTATTTGGAATATAATCACATGGTACTTTGGTTTGCCTACGAGTTCATCGCATGCACTTATTGGAGGTTTAATGGGAGCCGCTCTTGTTAAAGCGGGTCCGGCTTCACTAGTTGGAAGCGGAATTTTTAAGACGGTAATTTTTATTTTCATTTCACCAACATTGGGTCTATTTCTTGGTGTAGGAATTGGCGTGCTGGTGTATAATTTATTTCGTAAAAGCCATCCGCTCAAAGTAGATCATGTTTTTAGAAAAGGACAATTAATTTCTGCCGCCGCTTATAGTTTAGGACACGGGGGAAATGATGCTCAGAAAACTATGGGCATTATTGCGGGACTTCTTTTCAGCGCAGGAATTCTTCATAAGTTTAATAGTCCGGAAGATATTCCACTTTGGGTTGTACTTTCATGTCATGCTGCAATAGCCCTTGGTACTGTGTTCGGAGGATGGAGAATAGTTAAAACAATGGGACAAAAAGTTGCTAAGTTAAGACCGGTTGACGGATTTTGCGCGGAGCTTGGTGCAGCAACAACATTATTCGTGTCTACAGGATTTGGAGTTCCGGTAAGTACTACTCATACAATCACAGGTTCAATTATGGGTGTTGGTTCTATCAAAGGATTAACAAATGTAAAATGGGGAGTTGCAGGAAGAATTGTTTGGGCTTGGATATTGACAATTCCACTTTCTGCCGGAGTTTCTGCTTTATCTTATTCAATTATTAAACTGTTTTAAAAATAAATAGAGATTAAACCTTGCCGGTTAAAATAGAATCTCCAACAATTATTTCTGCTGCTGGAAATAAACCGAAGATAATAGAAGAGTTTATAGGTAATGTAAATTCAAAATCAAATTCGGTTAGTATTGCAAGGATGAAAAGTCCGGCAGGATGGATTGAACCCGGGCAGAAACCTGAATTTGATGAATACACTGTTGTATTAAAAGGAATGTTAAAAGTAACCACAAAAAGTTCTGTAATTGATATTAAAGCAGGGCAAGCAATTATTGTTAATAAAGGTGAATGGGTTCAATATAGTTCTCCCGGTGCTGATGGTGCAGAATACATTGCTGTTTGTCTTCCGGCATTTTCACCCGAGACAGTTCATAGAGATTAATAAATTTCTCTGGTCGGAAACTACTATCCTTCCAATATCAAAAAAATTTTTATATTCGCATTTATAAAATAACGAGGTGTCCAATCGCAAAGAATCAGAATGAAACTGTAGAGAAAATTGTTTCGCTTGCAAAGCGGAGAGGATTTGTATTTCAATCGTCGGAAATTTACGGCGGCTTAAACGGATGTTGGGATTACGGCCCGCTTGGTGTTGAACTTCTTAAAAATGTGAAAGAAGAATGGTGGAAAGCAATGACTTACCGCGAAGATGTTGAAGGATTGGACGCTTCAATTCTTATGCATCCGAGAGTTTGGGAAGCAAGCGGCCACGTTGAGAATTTTACAGATCCAATGATTGATTGTAAACAATGTAAAGCCAGATTTAGATTAGATTTTGTTGGTTTAAGATTTAGATGTTCAAATTGCAAAAGAAAAATAGATTTGGATCTTCCCCCAGATGTAGTTGAAAATCTTTTAGCTATGCATGGTCAAATTGGTGAAGATGCTCTGATTCAATCACGAAAAAATATTATAGATCAATTTCAGGAGGAGTGCCCTTATTGTAAATCAAAAAAGACAATAGATGTTCATACTATTTGTCCTACATGTGGTTGTGAAGATTCCTTTACACCTGCACGTAGATTTAATTTAATGTTTAAAACATTTATCGGACCTGTAGAAGATTCGAGTTCTGTTGTGTATCTCCGTCCGGAAACAGCTCAAGGAATTTTTGTAAACTTTTTAAATGTAATTAATTCAAGCCGACAAAAACTTCCATTCGGAATTGCACAGATAGGTAAAGCATTTAGAAATGAAATCAACACAAAAAATTTCTTGTTTAGAACAAGAGAATTTGAACAGATGGAGATGCAGTATTTTTGCAAACCGGGAACGGACACAATACATTATGAAGAATGGAAAGAAAGAAGGATCAACTGGTTTAAATCTCTTGGAATGACAGCAGATAAATTGCGGTTTCATGATCATCCGAAAGATAAACTTGCCCACTACGCAAAAGAAGCAACAGACATAGAATATGAATTCCCATTCGGTTGGGGTGAGATCGAAGGAATTCACAACAGAACAGATTTTGATTTGGGAAGACATCAGGAGTTCTCAGGTAAATCCCAGCAATATTTTGATGACGAGACAAAAGAGAAATTCATTCCATATATAATAGAAACTTCCGCCGGTGCAAGCCGTTCATTCATGGCGTTTTTGGTTGATGCTTATTACGAAGAACAGGTAAAGGATGAAGCACGCAGTGTTTTGCGTTTTCATCCGAAACTAGCACCAATCAAAGCTGCAATTCTTCCGTTAGTAAACAAGGATGGGATGCCGGAGATTGCCCGAAAAATAGAAACAGATCTTCGCCCGTTCTTAAGAATTTTTTATGATGATAAAGGCGCTGTGGGCCGCCGCTATAGAAGAATGGATGAAGTGGGAACGCCATTTTGCATTACTGTTGATACACAAACTTTGCAAGATGAGACCGTTACTGTTCGTGAACGAGACACGATGGAACAGATAAGGATTTCTATTAGCGGACTGCTGAATTATTTATCAGAGAAGTTGAGATAACATATCTTTTGAGATGCGACTTGCCTGCTGCTGCAGAGTTGTCGCGTCTCAACATTTTAACCCACCTAAATATTTTCATCATCTATTTAACTTTTCCTATTTTCTGTCGTATCATCTAATGAAAAAAGAAAATTCTGAATGCAGAACCAAATTAATGTTGAGCAACTAAACGAATTGATTCTTAAAGCAATTAATGGTGATGCCAAAGCTTTTGAAAGAATCGTTAAAGATAAATATAGGTTTGGCTATGCAGTTGCTTTCAAAATATTATACAATGAAGATGATGCTAAAGATGTTGTTCAAGACTGTTTTATAAAAATTTGGAAACACTTAAATGAGTATAACAAGAAAATTAAGTTTACAACGTGGATGTATAAAATTATTGTGAACTTATGTTTTGACAAATTGAAATTGCAAAAGCGGAAAAGAAATATTTTTAAGAATTACGATGAAGATTCTGATGATAATATTCCAAGCAAAATTGATCTTGAAAATGATCTAACAAATAAAGAACTGGCAGAGATGATAAAATATTTTGCAAACGGACTATCAGAAAAGCAAAAAACTGTTTTTATTCTTAGAAACATGGAAGATTTATCAATAGAAGAAGTTTCGGAAATAATGAATATCTCCCCGAGCTCAGTTAAAACGAATCTTTTTTATGCAAGACAAAGTATCAGAAAGAAAATAATAGAATGGGAAAACAAATGAAGAACTGTGGACAAATAAAAGAATTAGTCTCTTCAAAACAACTTGATGAATTAACTACTGACGAGAGAAATTTTATTGAAGAACATATTTCATCATGCAACGAATGTAAAAATATTTATGAGACGATTAAGAAGGCAGATAATGTGATTGCAAAAATGAAAACCACGCAGCCCGTTTTAAGCAACGAAGAATTTCTTATTGATGCAATTATGCAAAAAGTAAACAGACCGCACTCCTCCCGAAACAAAGAGATAGAACATTATTTTTATGAAAAACTATTATTGTTTGTTTCTCATAAATCAGTGCGATACGTGTTAACGACAATCTTATTTATAATGATGTCACTTTATATGTTCGAAGAATATTCCGCAGTTAAAGATATTACCCGGCTGGAAAGTCAATTGAACAAAACTGCACAACTCAGCAATACAAAAGCCGAAATTATTTCTTTTGATAATGTTGTACTCAAATTCTTTTATGATGCATATAAATTTGCCCGCGGAAATTCATCTTATGTTAAATTGTCAAAAGAATGGCTTCTTGTAAATAAGGAAGACTTAAGAAATCTTTTATTAGATTATGAAAAACTAGATGAACCCACTAAAGCAAAAATTCAGTCATTACAAAGTGAGTTGTTAAATCAAAAAGAGATAATGTTTTCGGAAACTGAAAACAGTAAGATGAAAACATTACAGCTTGAAATAGATAGATTAAATAATGAACTGCAAAAAATTAAATCACGCAGAGGCAAATAAAATGAAGATGAAATATTATTTGATATTGTTAACGTTTGTGTTGAGTATGATCTTAAACTTTTCCGGATGCAGAGAATATAAAACATCGACTAAAATTAATAGTGATGGATCATGCGTAAGAACTGTAATGGTGAAGGATAACACTGTTGAGCCTGATAGCATTGTTTTTCCAGTTCCCGTAGATAAAAGTTGGAAGATAGAAAGAACAAAGGCAAAGGACGATTCAACTCAAACAGTTTATACAGCGACAAAAGATTTTGGTAATGTTAATGACATTAATAATGAATATAAGAACAAAGAAAAAATTGGACTTCATGTTAATCTGGATAAAAAATTTCGTTGGTTTTACACTTACTATGATTACGAAGAGGTGTATCAATCATATTTTCCGTTTAAGAAAATTCCAATAAGAAATTTTCTTACACCGCAGGAATACGAATTATACTTAAAAGATGATACGACCAAAGCTTTCAAGAAAAGACTGGATAAATATGCAGAAGAAAATTATTTCGAGTACTTCTTTCAGGAGTTATTGAATTTAGTTAGGAATAATAAAACAGCTGATTTAACGCCGGACTTAATAATTTCGAAGAAAGAAAAAATAAAGGAAAATATTAACGAGCATGGAGATAAAACTGACTTGATGCAATATTTAGAAAAAGTACTGGGAACTAAATCTGTCTGGAAATTAAAAAACGGAATCGATGAAATTGTTAAGACTATTATGGACAGGATGGATCAGTACAGTACAGCGAACGGTTCCTATAAAAATGAAGTTGCAATGCCCGGTATTATATTAAATACAAATGCTAAAACCGTTGAAGGCAACAAAGTTATTTGGGAATTTGATGAGAACAGATTTTGCTACGAAGATTTTACTATGACGGTTCAATCAAGAGCTGTAAATGTTTGGACTTTTATTGTAAGCGGAGTAGTTGTATTTGCTGTTGTTATTTTGTTAATACTTCCAAAGCTTAAGAAGAAACAATTATAATTTACTAAGAGGCGTTATAAATAACGTCTCTTTTTAATTTACACCAAACCAATCCATACAGGATTTATCAACTTGTTGATTCTCATTTTTAAGTTGATATGATGGAATGTCATATTGTTCGCCAAAGATGATCAATTTTTTCTTTGATTCGATTTCCATCTTAAAACAAGGACCGAGTGCTTCGGGAATAGTTTTTAGAACTACGCCGGAATTAAGAGTGCGCATTATATCGGAAAGAATTTGATCGCCTGCATAATATCTTATTAGTGCGCTTAAACTTCCGTTCGAGACAACCAAAGATTCATTTATACAACGGGAAATTAGATCGCGCATAAAATCATCTAAAGATTTTTTCCAATTAGAATTTTTCAGGATTATACAATTAAGATTTTGTGCAAAAATTCTTCCGCGCTGGTATGGTAATCTCGTTAAATCTTTATCACTCCAAAATTCGTTAATTAGACGTTCATTCTTTTCATATCTCATAGGGGAAGTAAAATAAGTTTCGAGAATTACATTGTATTGATCAACATATTCTTCTAATGAAATTAATTTTGAGCGGAGCAGTAATAGTTCGGAATAATAGTCCGTAAATCCTTCTTTGAACCAATATACAAGTTGTTCAGGATCAGCAAACTGAATTTTATCACCAATCCAAATATGAAAGATCTCGTGGGCAAGTAACCGCTTCATTCTAAGATCTATAGTTCGGTTCTTTGATAAGAAAAGTGCGTAAGAATTTGTCCGTCCGGTTCCGGACTGATCATTACTGCCCGATAACGGTAGGACGGTAATTAAGAAAAATAGAAAATTGTTATCATTCCAAAAATCTCTTTCTGCTTTTGTTATGGTAGAATATAGATCAGCAAATTGATCGTCGGAAAATTTCCATGAACCTCGTATTGCAGTATAAACAGGATTATTTCCAATGATCTTTTTTATGATGCGAAAATCACCGGCAGCAAAGAGAGAGCGCTTAAATTTCCACAAAGGTAGCTTAGCCTCTTGAAATTTTTCGTTGATGCCGAAGCTGTTTGCAATATTCCAGTTGGAAGGCATATGATTCCATACTAGGCGGATATTTAATTCTATGCTGGAATCCCATGCCGGAACAATAAAAAATGTTTCACCGAAGAAATGAATGTATTGTTTACTAATAATTGCCATGTTTTGATTACCAAGTTCAAGATCACCATCACGAACTTCCTCAACTTGATAATAAATTCTTACAAGTGTATTCGGAGGGTACTTTACAATTTTTATTTCGGGTTTGTCGCTATCCTGTATATATGTATTTGATGAAAGAGGTTTTAAAAATTTTATTCCGTTAATATCAGAACTACTTCCAAAATTATTTGGTAAAATAATTTTTGTTTCTCCCGAACGATCACCCGTAAACTCAAGAACAACAATGAGTCTGAAAGCATCAATATCGTAAAACGGTTCTATGGAATAATTAATATCTGGTTGCTGGGATATTTTTTTTGAGTCGCTTTCATATAAATTAACTGATCCGGAGGAAATCTCCGGCAGCAAGGACCTTAATGGAGTAAGTCCGTATGATTGAATATTTACTAATATAAGCTGTGATACAAAGATTATAAAACGGTAGCTCTTCAAATCTATTATTTATCCTTCAAAATCAATCCTATTATAATAAAATCTGATTGTGATTTGAAATACTATTTTTTATGCAGTTAACTAATTGGTAAAAATTTGAATCCGTTAAATAAAATTAATAGGAGAATAGATAACTTTTAGAAATTAAGACCGTCTTAATATTCGCATAAAAAGAGAGAATTTCATAATATTGACTCATCAAATTACCCCTGAAAAATCATTTCTAATAATTTATAAGGAGCGGATTTAATGAAACGCAAACTCGTAATAATCATGATGTTTGTTGGATTTGTCGGTCTATCTGCACAAGCCAAAAAGATTGAGTTCCAACAGTATAAGTTAGATAACGGATTGAATGTAATCTTACATCAGGATAACACAAATCCCATAGTAAATGTATCGGTACTCTACCATGTGGGAAGTAAAAATGAAGACCCGGCAAGAACAGGTTTTGCACATTTTTTTGAGCATTTGATGTTTGAAGGTTCTCCAAATATTAAACGCGGTGAGTATATGAAAATAATTGAATCGGCCGGAGGTGAATTAAATGCAAATACCTCTTTTGACAGAACTTATTATTTTGAAACCCTTCCGTCAAATCAACTTGAACTTGGGTTATATATGGAATCAGAAAGGATGCTTCAATTAAAAATTGATAGTACGGGAGTAGAAACACAACGTAAAGTGGTTAAGGAAGAAAGAAAACAATCGTTAGATAACAGACCTTACGGAACTTTGGTAGAGAAAATATTCAGCAATGCTTACAAACTCCATCCATACAGATGGATGCCAATTGGTTCTGCTCAATATATTGATCAAGCAAAAATTGATGAGTTTATTTCTTTTTACAAAAAATTCTATATACCGAATAATGCAACATTGACTATTGCGGGTGATATTGATATTGCGAAGACAAAAGAGTTGATAAAAAAATATTTCGGAGAAATTTCTAAAGGAAAAGAAGAAATTACTCGGCCAACAGAGGTTGAGCCAATGAAGACGGCAGAAGTTAGAGAAATTGTTTATGATAAAGTTCAACTTCCGTTGGTTGCGCAAGCTTATCACATGCCGGCTCAAGGCACCGCGGATTATTACTCACTAAGCATGCTAACTACTCTTTTATCCGGCGGGGAAAGTTCAAGACTAACAAAAGAAATTAAGGACAAACAACAAAAAGCGTTACAAGTAGGATCTGTTCCATTTGCTCTTGAAAATCCGGGATTGTTCATAACTTTTGGTTTGTGTAATGTTGGCGGTAAAGCGGAAGATTTGGAAGCTGCAATTGATAATGAAATTGAAAAAGTAAAAAAAGATTTAGTTAGTGAAACGGAATTTCAAAAAGTAAAAAATCAAATTGAAAGCAGCTTTGTTACAAGATATTCAACCGTTGCGGGAATTGGAGAAAGCCTTGCTAATTATTCAGTTTACTTTGGCGATCCAAATCTTATTAACACGGAGATTCAGCGCTTTATGAAAGTTACACGCGAAGATTTGAAACGAGTTGCCAATAAATATTTAACCAAAGAAAACAGAGTTGTTCTTTACTATTTGCCTAAATCAATGGAAAAGAAATAACGAAGTCATTCTGATCCTGCAAAGCGGGAGAAGAATCTCTTTTTACTCAGTCTAATAAAAATTTGAAAATATAATGGAGTTAAAATGAAACGTATTCTGATATTATTTTTATTCTTGAGCATTACGGCAATATCTTTTGCTCAAGTTGATAGAACAAAATTTCCGCAAGCAGGGCCGGCACCGGAAGTTAAAATAGGCAATGCAGAATCATTTGTGTTACCCAATGGCCTTAAAGTATTTGTAGTTGAAAACCATAAACTTCCTAAAGTTACATTCAGCCTTGTCCTTGATCGAGATCCAGTTGTTGAAGGTAAAAATGCCGGATACACATTAGCTGCGGGTGAATTATTACGTAAAGGAACTAAGAACAGACCTAAAGACAAACTTGAACAGGAAGTTGATTTTCTCGGCGCAGATTTAGGTACATCTTCTACAAGTGTTTTTGCTTCCGGATTATCAAAATACACCGATAAGATCATGAATATAATGGCAGATGTAATTTTGAATCCGGACTTTAAGCAAGAAGAACTTGATAAGATTACCAAAGAAGCTTTATCGGGATTAGCTTATTCAAAAGATGATCCGGATGCAATTTCAAACCGCGTTGAAAAAACATTAGTATTCGGGAAAGAACATCCTTATGGAGAATTTGAAACAGAAGAAAGTGTTAAATCAGTAACACTTGATATGTGCAAAAAATATTATGAAACATATTTTAGACCTAATATTTCTTATTTGGCAATTGTAGGTGATATCAATAAAGCGAAAGCTAAAACTCTTGTAGAAAAATATCTTGGCAAATGGGAGAAAAAAGATGTTCCTAAAAACACATTTACCAATCCTAAAGCGCCAATCGTAAATAAAGTTGCATTGGTTGATAGATCAAATTCGGTTCAGTCGGTAATATCAATCTGTTATCCTGTTGATTTGGCAATTGGAAGCGAAGATGCAATGAAGGCAAAAGTTGCAAATTTAATTCTTGGCGGAAGCGCAACAGCTAGATTATTTATGAATCTTAGAGAAAGCAAAGCATATACTTACGGCGCTTACTCAAGTCTAAATCCGGATAAACTGGTTGGAAGTTTCAATGCCTCTGCAAAAGTTAGAAATGTTGTTACCGATAGTGCTGTGACTGAAATGTTCAACGAGATGAAAAAAATTAGAAATGAGAAAGTCACGGAAAAAGAACTTCAGAGTGCAAAAAATTTATTATCAGGAAATTTTATACGTAGTTTAGAGCAGCCGGCTACCATTGCAAGCTTTGCCATCAATACGGCACGCTATAATCTGCCGAAAGATTATTACAAAAATTATTTGAAAAATCTAAATGCTGTTACTGTAGATGATGTTCAGACCATTGCTAAAAAATATATCAAGCCGAATAATGCAATTGTTTTTGTTGTTGGAAACGGTGAAGAAGTTGCCAAGAACCTTTCCAAATTTAGTGTAAGCGGAAAAATTGATTACTATGATGTGTCCGGCGAAAAAGTTGATCCGAATGTAAAGAAAGTACCAGAAGGAGTTACAGTAGATCAAGTATTGAGCAAATATGTTGAAGCAATTGGTGGTAAAGAAAACATTCTCAAGGTGAAAGACAAAACAACTAAAATGTCGGGTGCAATGCAGGGTATGAATATTACAATGACGCAAATTCAGAAATCGCCGAATAAATTTTATCAACTTATTGACTTTGGAGTTGGACAACAGTCAATGATATTTGACGGCGAAAAAGGAAAGATGAGTGCTATGGGACAAGAACAAACTATGCCGCCAGAACAAACCGAGCAAATGAAGATGGGTTCTCTTTATACAATGTTAGAATACAAAGAGAAGGGGATTAAATATGAATTAACTGGAATGGAGACGATCAATAATAAAGATGGTTACAGAGTTTTGTTTACATATCCTTCAGGCAAAAAAAATACAAATTATTATGATGTAAATACCGGATTACTTTTAAGACAAACTTCCGAACAAGGCGGCAATGTTCAAACTGTTGATTTTGAGGATTACCGAGATGTTCAAGGTGTTAAATATGCATTTAAAATGAGCGTTGGTACACCAAACGGCACGGTTGACTTAATAACTAGTTCAGTTGAAATAAATACAAACCCCAATGACTCGCTTTTTGAGGTAAAATAAAACATTTCTAGCCCATCGCTATAAGCCCAACTTTTAATATTGTTGGGCTTCTTTTTTCCCACAAATATTTTTTTTATTAAACGGAACTTTTATAAGTTTGGAAACGACTTATACAATATATGTTTCCAGCGGAACCATTATTGGACAAATGGTGTTTTTAAAATAAGCATTAAACAGAGAAAAAATGATTCGAGATATTGAAATAAAAGAAAGAATTCTTCAAACAACCAAAGAAATGTTTTATAAGTTCGGTTACTCAAAAGTAACCATGGAAGAAATAGCTGCCGATTTAGGTATAAGCAAAAAGACTCTGTATAAACATTTCTCTAACAAAGAACATATTTTAAAAGAAATTGTTAACGGTGCTAAATGCGAGATTGAAACATATGTTGATAATTTGATTGAAGACAAACAAACAGAGTTTATTACAAAGCTTCAGAATTTTATGGCGTTTGTAGTTTCTCATTTTTCACGTCTGTCTAATCCAATCGTACAAGATCTTGTAAAAAACCAGCCGGAAGTTTGGAAAGATATTCAGGAATTCCGTAAAAAAAATGCTCACGATTGTTTTACGCGATTAATAAATCAAGGAATTAAAAACGGAATTTTTAGAGATGATATTAACAGTGAAGTAGTGACCATGCTTTATTTCTCTGCCGTCCATGGAATGCTGAATTTGGAAACACTTTCGCAATTACCAATCACTGCCGATGAAGCATACAAGATAATTGTTAGAGTTCTTTTTGAAGGGATCTTTACTTCTGAAGGCAGAAAAAAATTCAAAAACAAAATTCAATAAAAGATAATTATGGAGAATCAATAATATGTACAGATCTAAACGCAATGTAATTTTTTGGATTGCCATTTTGCTATTGTTCAATTTTAAAATTAACGCTCAAGAAAAATTTTCACTTACAATTGAACAAGCAATAGAAATCGGATTACAAAACAGTAAAACACTTCATTCTTCACTAATGAAAGTAAAATCTGCTGATGCAAGAATAAGTGAAATGAATGCAATGAGACTGCCATCACTTAAACTTTCGGCCAACTACAGAAAACTTAGCGGTGTTGAACCTTTCTCAATTCAAGGTCCAACCGGCCCGATTACTATTGCACCGTCAATTCTCGACAACTATACAACAACGTTGACACTTTCTCAGCCGTTGTTTACCGGATTTAGATTATTGAGCAATTCAAATATTGCTGAGTATACTGCAGGTTCTACCAATGAAGAATATAACAAAGACAAGGTAGAGCTTATATTCAATATTAAGAATGCATATTGGTCATTGTTCAAAGCAATTCAGCTACAAAAAGTAATGGATGATAATGTACTAATGGTAAAAGCCCACGTTGAAGACGCAAAAAATTTATTGAAAGTTGGAATGATGACTCAAAACGATGTACTAAAACTTGAAGTGCAACTTTCCGATATGATGTTCAGACAAGTTGACGCGGAAAACGCCGTAAAACTTTCTGCGGTAGCGTTAAATAGTGTTTTGAGTATTCCGCTAACAACTAAAATTGAAATATTGTCTTCTGCAAATTTAACCATGATGAATTACAGTGAATTAAGTAAATTAATCGGTGAAGCAGTCGAACAGCGTCCCGAATTAAAATCAGCAGATTACCGCATAAAAGCAAGCGAAGCCGGGGTAACAATGGCGAAATCATCGTGGTATCCGCAAATTAGTTTGTATGGAAATTATTATTACAGCAGACCCAACCAGAGAATCTTTCCCTCCAAAGATGAATTTAAGGATACATGGGATGCAGGCGTGAACTTAAGTTTAAATGTTTGGGATTGGCTTACAACGGCTCATCAAACAGAACAAGCACAAGCAACTTTAGCCCAAGCTGTTGACGGATTGGGAATTATAAAAGACAACATAACACTTGAAGTTACTCAAAATTATTTATCTGTTAATCAAGCAAAAAGAAAAATTGATATATCGGAGTTAACTGTTAAACAGGCAACAGAGAATATGAGAATGACGGCAGATAAATTTAAGAATGGACTTGCTCTAAGTTCGGATGTAATTGATGCGGAAACTTCTCAATCCACAGCTAAAATTAATTACACTAATTCAATTGTTGATTATGAACTTGCAAAAGCAAAATTAGAAAAATCAATCGGTAAATAAAAAATTAATTATTTGGAGATATAAATCATGAAGCAATGGAAAACAATAGTCTCGGTTATAGTGATTCTTGCAATCATAATTGCCGTACTGTTTATGAACAAAAGAAAAATGGCTGCTACAACAGCAGGCGGAATAAAAGATGTTTATTACGTCTCGGTAGATAAAGTTGAAAAGAAAAATCTTTCGGAAATTTTATCGCTTGTTGGAAATATTACGGCCAACAATGATGTTAATATAATTTCTGAAGCAGCTGGAAAAATAACGGGAGTGTTTACAAAAGTCGGCGATTATAAACAAGCCGGATCGGTTCTTTTTCAAGTTGATGATGAATTAAAGAAAGCCGCTTTTATGAGCGCTGAAGCAAATTATGAAAAAGCAAAAAAAGATTATGAAAGATTTAAAACTCTTTATCAGCAAAAATCAGTTTCCGATTCTCAATTAGATCAGGCTAAACTTGGCGCTGCTATTGCCGAAGCTCAATACATTGTGGCAAAAAGACAACTTGAAGACACACAAATAAAAACACCAATTTCAGGTTATGTATCTGCACGCTATGTTGATTTAGGTTCAATGGTCCAAGGTGCGCCTCAAGCCACTCTTGTTGCAAATATAGTTGATATCGGAAGATTAAAAGTTAAACTTAATCTTGCAGAACGGGATGCATTCCTAATAAAAACAGGAGACCAAGTAAAAGTTACGGTTGATGTTTATCCGGGAATAACTTTTAACGGAAGAATAGAATCGGTTAGTTCAAAAGGAGACGACGCCCATACTTATCCCGTGGAGATTAGCATAAACAATGAAAAAGTTCATCCTCTTAAAGCAGGGATGTTTGCGCGAGTTGAATTTACTTCAATCAAAAATAGAGAAACAATTGTCATTCCTAGAGAAGCTCTGGTTGGCAGTGTAAAAGAACCACAAATTTTCGTTGTTGAAAACGGAATTGCAAAGCTCCGTAATTTAACTGTTGGCAGTCAATCGGGGATTTATGTTCAAGTATTACAAGGATTGATGGAAGGTGAAACAATAGTTGTAAACGGACAAAATAATTTAGTGGATAATTTAAAAGTTGAGATAGTTAATAAGTAAAAAGGATTTTTAAAATGACAATTACAGAATTATCAATAAAACGACCGTCGCTTGTAATCATTGTGTTTGCGGCGCTGATTGTTCTTGGTCTGTTCGCATTTCGCCAGTTGAAATATGAATTGCTGCCTAAAATTTCTCCGCCGGTTATAACAATTACAACAATTTATCCCGGGGCTTCGCCTAACGAAGTTGAAACCGGTGTTACTAAAGTTATAGAGGATGCAGTTTCCGGTATGGACAAAGTATCATCGGTGCGTTCTTCATCATCCGAAGGAGTATCGTTTGTAATCATAGAGCTTTTGCAATCTGCTAATACGGATCTTTCACTTCAGGATGCACAAAGAAAGGTTGGACAGATTACAGCTGGTTTACCCTCAGGAACTAAAGCACCAACGATTTCAAAATTTGCACTTGATGAAATTCCGATTTTAAGAATGGGTGTATCTGCAGATATGGACTCAAGAGCATTTTATCAATTTGTGAAAGATAAAATTCAGCCGTTGCTTTCAAGAGTTCCTGGCGTAGGACAGGTTGCACTTGTTGGCGGTGAAGAAAGAGAAATAAAAGTTAATCTTGATCTTCAAAAACTTAGAGCGTATGGATTATCAATTCCGCAAGTAACTCAAATAATTAAATCTGCTAACCTGGATTTTCCCACGGGCAAGATAAAAGATAAAGACGGGCAGTTCATTGTACGAATTGCCGGCAAGTTGACCACTATTGATGATCTTAAAAATTTATCTATTGGTGAATCAAGATTAGGCGGCGAGATAAGGCTTTCGGACATAGCTGAGATAGAAGACGGAATAAAAGATTATACAAACATTGCACGTTTAAATTTCCGTAATACGATTGGAATCATTCTTCAGAAACAAACAGATGCAAATGCTGTTGAAGTTTCTAAGCTTGTTAGAAGCGAGATTGAAAGAATTCAAGGCGTTTACAAAGCGAATAATCTAAAATTTGAAATTGCGCAAGACGGGTCTCTCTTTACAATTGATGCGGCGAATGCAGTTAAAGAAGATTTAGCTTTAGCAGTTCTTCTCGTTTCAATTGTTATGTTAATGTTTCTTCATAGTGTTAGAAATTCATTGATCGTACTTGTTGCAATACCTTGCTCATTGATTTCAACATTCATAGTAATATGGGCACTCGGTTTTACTTTGAACTTAATGACTTTATTGGGGCTATCGCTTGTAGTGGGAATTCTTGTTGATGACTCTATAGTAGTTCTCGAAAATATTTATCACCATTTGGAGAAAAAAGAAGAGAGCAGAATTGCTGCACTGCGCGGAAGAAATGAAATTGGCTTTGCAGCACTTGCAATCACTTTCGTTGATGTTGCGGTTTTTCTTCCGCTTACATTAGTCAGCGGTATTGTAGGAAATATATTGCGCGAGTTCTCTGCTGTTGTAGTCGCTTCAACATTAATGAGTTTGTTCGTATCATTTACTGTTACGCCAATGCTTGCGTCTAGGTTTGCTAAATTGGAAAGACTAACAAAAAGAACATTGCTCGGAAAATTTGCGGTATGGTTCGAAAAGAAATTTAAAGAGTTGACGGAAAAATATGTGGTTCTTCTTAATTGGGCATTAAAGAATAGAATAAAAGTTGCGGTGTTAACTGTCGCAGCCTTTATAGCAGCTTTTGCTTTAATCCCGCTTGGATTTATCGGCGCCGAATTTATGACTCAAACCGACCGCGGAGAATTTGCAGTTACTTTAGAATTAGCTCCCGGAACAGCGATTGAAAAAACAAATATAATTTCTCAACAAGTAGAAAAGATGATTGGTAAAATGCCGGAAGTTGAAAGGATGTATTCCAATGTGGGTGCATCTTCGGAAGGATTGGTCGGATTTTCATCAAGCAACACAACCGAAATTACTGTTACACTTGTTCCTAAAAATAAAAGAGTTAAATCCACCGATGAAGTTGGTAATGATATTAAACGGATGGTACAAACTATACCCGGTGTTAAAGTTCGTGTAAACCCGATTGGTATTTTTGGTGTAGCAAATCAAACTCCAATACAATTGGTCGTAAGTGGTCCGGAATATAGTACGGTTCTTAAGACCGCACGTGATTTCCAAAATATTATTAACAAAATCCCCGGTACCGCAGATGTACGACTTTCTGCTGAAGACGGAAATCCTGAAACAAGAATTGAAATTGACAGGAGAAAATTAATGAATTTTGGTTTATCTGTTGCTGAAGTCGGACAAGCTCTTCAAGTAGCGCTTACAGGCGATGATAATTCAAAACTTAGAGACGGTGATACTGAATATGATATTAGAATTGCACTTGATCAATTTGACCGCTCGAAAACTGATAATCTGGGTAACATTAGTTTTATAAATAGAAAGGGACAGCAAATTTATTTGAAGCAGTTTGCAAATATTTTTCGTGCGACCGGTCCGACAAAGTTATCGCGTGATTCAAGAAGTCCGGCTGTTACAGTTTATGCACAGGTTCAGGGCGGAAGAACTACCGGAGCTATTTCGCAGGATATGGAAAAACAATTTAAGGTTTACAAATTCCCAGCAGGTGTAACTTATACATTTCAAGGAGATGTTAAAAATCAGCGCGAGTCTTTCAGTGATTTAGGTCTTGCAATGCTTGCAGCAATTCTATTTACTTATATGATTATGGTTGCGTTGTACGATTCGTTTGTATATCCGTTTGTAATTTTGTTTTCAATTCCGCTTGCAATGATTGGTGCGTTACTCGCACTCGGTCTAACATTGAAAGCATTAAACATATTTACAATTCTTGGAATTATTATGCTCACGGGACTTGTAGCCAAGAATGCAATTTTATTGGTGGATAGAACAAACTTTATGCGTGCTCAAGGTGAAAGTGTTGTTAATGCTTTGATTGATGGTGTGAGAATGAGAATTAGACCGATCTTCATGACAACATTAACAATGATATTTGCGATGACTCCGATCGCTTTTTCAACAAGCTCCGGAGCTGAATGGAAATCCGGTCTTGCATGGGCGTTAATAGGCGGATTAATCAGTTCGCTGCTTTTAACATTGATCATTGTTCCGCTTGTTTATACTAAAGTTGAAGAATACCGGGTACGAATTCCTGTTCTATTCAAAAGAGTAAGTGAGCTTTTAAAAATTAAGAAAAGAAATGTAATCCCAGACTCAGTTGCAGAAGATTTGGGATTGAGTAAGTAAATAATTTGAACGATTTTGAAAAAACCGCAAGCATTTCGGTTGCGGTTTTTTTTATTACATAAAAACTTATGAAAAAATATTCCGTAATTGTATTTGATCTGGGAAACGTTCTGCTTCCGTTTGATTACTCTAAACCGTTGGGCTATTTCAACGGACTTAAAAAAGGATTGGGCGATAAATTTACAAAGCTATACCGCGAGAACTATCAGGTCCATAGAGAATTTGAAGGAGGCAAATTAAGTGAAGCTCGGTATTTAAGTATTATGTTGGAGTGGCTCGAACATACGGTTACTGAAGAACAATTCTGTAAAATGTTCTCTGATATTTTTACTGTGAATTCAAAAGTTGTTGAGTTAATACCTGCGCTGAAAGAAAAATACAAAGTAGTTCTGCTTTCAAATACCAATAGTATTCATAAACGTTACGGCTACAGTCATCTTGATTTTATTAAATGGTTTGATCAAATCTTTCTTTCGCACGAAATCGGTGCCGTTAAACCCGAAGAAAAAATTTACCGCTCGGTGGAATCTTTTACACAAAAAAAATCCTCGGAACATTTTTTTATTGATGATATCCAGGAATATGTTGACGGTGCTAAAAAGTGCGGGTGGGATGGCGTACAGTTTGTGAATTATGAAAAATTGATTGAGGATTTTAAGAATAGGGAAATCTTGTAATGACTTTTATTTTATTTCCACATCTTCCAGACATCCGGTTTATATCCAATAGTAACTTCTTTTCCGTTTCTAACAATAGGTGTTCTTAACAAAAGCGAATCATTAAGCAGTTCTTCTTCAATATCATAAACCATGTATTGAAGATTTCTTTTTTTGAATTGCTTTCCTTCTCGGTCAATCAATTCTTCTAACGGAATAACTCGAATAATATTTTCCAATTCGCCTTTTGCAAGACCTTTTTTGTCTAGATCACGAAAGTGGAACTGGATTCTTCTCTCCTTAAAATACCGTTCAGCCTTTCGAGTATCGTTACAGCTTTTTACACCTATTATTTGAACGTTCATAACGTTTCTTTAAGAGACTTTTATACGCAATTGTTTAGGGGCTTCAAAAGTTATATTTTTCTTTTGAACAATTATAAATAAATGGCAGGAAACATATGCGGCAACTATCTAAAATTTTATTCATTATAATCGGAATTACAATAATGAGCTGTTCACAAGACCTAAAAAATAAAGAAGACAATTTTAAATACACAACCGAGAAATTTGCAGATCTTAGAATCCAACGCTACCAAGTTCCGGGTTTCGAAGAACTCAGCTTAAGGCAGAAAACACTTGCGTATTATTTATATCAAGCCTCGCTTTCGGGGCGCGATATGATTTACGATCAAAACTACAAACACAATTTATATATCCGCCGGACACTTGAGGCGATAATCAAAACATATAACGGTGACAGATCAACACCCGACTTTGAAAAATTTATGACATACGTAAAAAGAGTTTGGTTTTCTAACGGAATACACCATCATTATGCTAATAAGAAAATTATTCCGGAATTCTCCAAAGAATATTTTGCAAAACTTGTAGGCGAAACCGATGAATATGAACTGCCGCTGCAAAATATGGAGAAGCCGGATGATCTAATAAAAAAACTCACGCCAATCCTTTTCGATCCTAAGATTGACGGAATGAAGGTTAATCAAGATCCGAATGTAGATATGGTTAAATCATCCGCAGTAAATTTTTATGAAGGAGTAACACAAAAAGAAGTTGAGGCATTCTATAAAAAAATTATTGATCCGAAAGATCCCGAACCTATTTCATACGGATTAAATTCAAAACTACTAAGAGAAAAAAGTGAAGTGTTCGAACGGCATTGGAAAGCGAACAGCATGTATGCTGCCCCTATCCAAAAAATTATTTATTGGCTGCAGCAGGCGGTTGGAGTTGCGGAAAATGAACAGCAAAAAAAATGTTTTCAATTATTAATTGAATATTACCAAACAGGCGATCTAAAAAAATGGGATGAGTACAATATTGCATGGGTCAAAGACACAACTTCTGTGGTTGATTTTGTTAACGGATTTATAGAAACATATAACGATCCGCTAGGTTACCGCGCAAATTACGAGTCCATTGTTTCCATTAAAGATAACGAAGCAACTAAACGCATTAAAGCAATTAGTAATAATGCTCAGTGGTTTGAAGATAATTCACCAATTATGCCTGAACACAAAAAGAAAAATGTTAAGGGTATTAGTGCAAAAGTAATTACGGTTGTAGTCGAATCGGGAGATGCCTCACCTTCAACACCAATCGGAATCAACTTGCCTAACGCAAATTGGATCCGTAAAGAACATGGTTCTAAATCCGTTAATCTTGGAAACATAGTTCACTCGTACAATATGTTTGCTACTACAAGCGGAGTGTTGCAAGAGTTTGCTTATTCGGCGGAAGAAATTGAACGTGCAAAAAAATACGGCGCACTTTCAGATGATCTTCATACGGATATGCATGAAGTAATTGGTCACGCTTCAGGTCAATTGAACCCGGGAGTGGGAGAGACAAATGAAACACTTAAGAATTATGCATCAACATTGGAAGAAGCACGCGCAGATCTTGTTGCACTTTATTATGTGTTTGATCAGAAACTTGTTGATATCGGAGTTATGCCGGGTCTTGATGCCGGAAAATCTGAGTACGATTCATTTATAAAAAATGGATTATTGATTCAGCTTGCCCGGATTCAACCAGGAGAAAATGTTGAAGAAGCACACATGAGAAACCGCCAGCTAATTGCAAAATGGGTTTATGAAAAAGGATTACCCGAAAACGTTATTGAGAAAAAAATTAAAGACGGTAAAACCTACTTTGTAATTAATGACTATAATAAATTGAAAATATTGTTCGGACAATTACTGCGCGAAATACAGAGGATTAAATCTGAAGGGGATTATACAGCAGGTAAAAACTTAGTTGAAAATTACGGAGTTAAGGTTGATCAAGAACTTCATAAAGAAGTTTTAGAAAGATATAAGAAATTAAATATTTCTCCTTATGCTGGATTTATTAATCCTAAGTTAGTTCCGGTAATGAACGGCACTAAGATAATTGATGTAAAAATTGAATACCCGGTTGATTTTACAAAGCAAATGTTGGAGTACGCAAAAGAATTTTCTTTTTTGCCGACATATAATTAAGAACCCATCCCTTGACCTCACCCCGTCCCTCTCCTTATCTCGCCTCGCTCCGCAAGGCGGAGCGGGTAAGGAGAGGGTGGCCCGAAGGGACGGGTGAGGTTAAGAAAATGTTTGACAACAAATTTCTCTTAAGCTAAGTTGAATTAGTACCAAATCAATATTATCATGTTGTATAAGTAATAGTTAGCCACTGATTTGTTTTTAAGAATGGAAGTATTATTTTTGCGGTATTACAAATGGTAATACCGGAGAAGAAATGGCAACAACTATGAAAATTGCAATTTCGATTGATAAACGAGTTCTGAATAGAATTGATAAATTAGTTGAGAACAGAATCTTTACTAATCGAAGCAGAGCTATTCAAACTGCAATCGAAGAAAAAATATCTAAACTTGATAAATCCAGATTAGCTATTGAAAGTGCTAAACTTAATAAAACCGAAGAGCAGCAATTATCGGAAGAGAGTTCACAAACTGATTTGACGGAATGGCCAGAATATTAAGAGGAGATATTGTTTGGGCAAATCTAGACCCAATAATAGGCAACGAACAAGCCGGGAAAAGACCGGTGCTGATATTAAGTCATAACGTTTTTAATGAGAATTCCGGAACTGTTATTGCAGTTGCATTAACGAGTAAAGAACAAAAAGCCGGATTCCCTCTAACTCTCGAAATCAATTTGAAAAACCTACCCAAAAAATCCTGGATAAAAATCAGCCAGATTAGAACATTGTCTGTAAATAGATTAGATGAAAAAATAACTCATCTTAAAGAAGAAGAATTAATTAGTGTAATAGAAGGGCTTAATGAAATAATAGGCGGCTAACCACCCGTTCAACACGGACAGCCCTGCAAAGTGGGGTAAACTGTTTTTCATTGCGGCATTCTTGTTATGGGCTACCGGTTAGCGGCAACGTCGTTAACTGGTAATATTATTGGGATAGAAGATGAATCTAGAAACACTTAAAAATTATGTAGAACAAGAAAAGCGAAGAATGATCCCCATTAATGATTTAAAGGGAATTATCCTTGATGCATATAAATTTTATACAAATTCAATAGATCATGTAATATTTAAGAAGGGGGCGATTCTAGATCCAATTACACAACTCGGTGATCCTCTTTCAAATGTTACAAGAAAAGAAAGGAAATTGCTACTTTCTTTATCACTGCTCACATTATTAATTGTGAAGGTCGGTCTATTCCCAACTAAAATATCAGCGTTTGGAATAGATTTCTCCGCAAATAATATATCAGCCTTTTTCAGCATTCTAGGTTTTGCCATTCTTTATTTTTTCATTGTCTTTATTATCTATTGTATCTCTGATATAAGAATTTGGCGAATGAAAGCATTTCAATCTACTAAGGATGTATTACAGTACTCTCCTCTTGAATTAAAAGATTCTACACGATTACAAGATATTTTAGAAGCTGTTGAAGGACTTGATAACTTAGAGAAAAAAGTAGTTTGGTACTACGAAAAATCAAAATACTATTCAAAGTTTTCGAATATCAGAATATTTATCGAATTCATATTCCCATTGATTTTTTCTGCTTATGTTCTGTTTTTATCATTTACTTTCGATTCTAATAAAATTGTTGGAAATAATATTAACAACAGCGAACAACTAAATAAAGTTGATACTACTAACGTATTGAAAGATTCACTAAATATTGATGTTAACAAAATAAAATAATATCAACCCAGCTAACAAGCGCCTGCTAATGAACCGTGTCAAAATGGTTTATTTAATAAGAGATTTAAGGCATCGCGGTAATGGTGGACTCAACAGCAACCGCCTCTTCGATGCGGTCTTATGGAGTCGCATTAGGATTTGGCTTTTCAGAAATAGTTTGTTGTGTAAAGTTGATTTTGTTTACAAAAATAATTTATAAAAAAAAGTTGCGTTGACAAAACCGGCATTGTTGTTTTGGGCGGTGCGTTAGGCGTAACGCCGTTATAACGCTCAATAAATTATATGATAAGACCAAATACTATAGTATTTGACCAAGATGCGAAAGAATTCAGTGTTAGTGAATTTTTAGGAAGGGGAAGTTTTGGTGATGTTTACTCAATAAAAGAGAAAACAACCCAAAAACTATTTGCGTTAAAAACGTTAAGCACACCATTTGTTGATGATACAATTTTAAAATCATTCTTTAACGAGGGTAAATTAGCACAAGAAATAGTTCATCAAAATGTGATTAAGTACTATTATTTCCACGATGGTTTACAATACAAAGACTTACCAATGTATATTATTATGGAATATGCTGATGGTGGTACTTTAGAAAACCAGATTAAAGAAAGAACAAAAAAAAGTGACTATTATGCGAACGATGAATTAAAATTTCTTTTTGAACAATTGATTAATGGTATGGGAGCTATTAATTCAAAATTGATTCATAGAGATATAAAACCCGATAACATTCTTATACAAAATAATATTTTGAAAATATCAGATTTTGGTTTATCAAAGTATGTTACTCAAGCAACGCGCACTTCGACTTTTAAAGGAATTGGATGTCTGCCTTTTCTTGCACCCGAAGGTTGGAAATTAGAAAACAATACTATTCAAATGGACATTTATTCAATGGGAATTGTTTTTTATGAACTTGCCTCATTATCCTTTCCCTACAAGGTCGATAAAGGTGATTATGAAGATTGGCAAAATGCTCATTTATTTCAAAATCCTATAAATGTTAGCAAAATTAATCCGAAAGTTTCACCCCTATTGTCAAAGCTTATTATGCGTATGCTTGAAAAAGATCCAAAGCAGAGACCAAATACTTGGGAAGAAATAAAAACCTATTTAGAAAAAGAGAATTTACCTAAAACGGATAACTCTGGAATTATTGACAAGGTACTAATTAAAAGAAATGAAAAAATAGAGCAAGCCACCCAAGAACGATTAAAGAGAGAAAAACGAGAAAAAGAAATAATAGAATTTAAGAATATTGTTAGATATCAATATCATAAAGATATTATTACACCAATTAAAGAATTCATTGAGGAAATTAACAGTAAAAGTGATGGACCAAAAATAACTTGTCATTTTGATGAGGGTAGTTTTTTAAATACTATTGAATATTCTTTTAATACTATTAAAATTGATTTAAAACCAATCATTGAAGAAGATTTCTACCGAGACGTTAGAGTTAAAGATTTCGATATGGTATTTACAAGAAGAGAACTTAAACTTCCGATGATTGACAAAAAACGAATTATGGCTTGGGGTTACTTGAAAGCAAATAACGGCAAGGGATTTAATTTAATTTTACTGAATAATTCTCAATCCATTTATGGCGATTGGTTGCTTTTATTTAATCGTCATAATGCAATTGCAGTTCAAAGAGATAATCGTCCAGAACCATTCCCATTTGAAATGAATGAGATTGAAAAAGAAATAAATTACTTAAATGCGATGCACATATATGTTACTGATAGAATAACTTTAGATTATGATAAAATAAAAGAATTCTTAATAGAATATTTTTAACGCGTTATAACAAGCCAATCAAACGGACGCCGTTTTCGCATTCGGCATTCGTTTAATTATTGGCTTTGTTCTTCCGTGTATTGTTGTCGGCCAAAGGGGGATAGTTCTGTTAAATAAAGATTTTATAATTAGTGACAGTTGTTTAATAAGTGGCATAGCTCTCATGGTTTGACCGTTACAGTAAGAATTTAAAAGTCCCATTCCCTGGGAAGGGGACCAAGGGGTAGGCCGCTATATTGTAGCAGCAATTCTTCTAAAGTGATAACCGTAAACAGTCAGCGTCATAGCAAGAGAAAATTTCTTCGGGTATTTGAAAAAACTATAAACTAATGTCCGCCAAAAATATTTTCTTCCTTCTTCTAAAATACCGATAAGCCAAAGTAGTTTTATAAACGCTTTAATTTCTGTAAAAGTCGGCATTTGCGATTTCCAAAATGGAACGGTGTACTCTTTCAGAAATAACAACACGCGTTTATAATATTCCTTGGGAGAATAAATAGTGCGGATAATTTTTGAATATCCGGCGACAAGTTCACTGTAATTCATTTTTGGAATAAAATTAGTTGCGCCATCCATGTTATTGCCGCTCCATCCATCCAATAATCTTTTTTCTTTTTGCAGACGCTTAAACAAATGTGTTCCGCTCGGCGCATTAAGTAATCCTACCATTGCGGCGGCAATTCCGCTCTTCCTAATAAAATTAATCTGCTGTTCAAAAATATCCGGCGGGTCGTGATCGAACCCTATTATGAATCCGGCAGAAACCAGCATACCGTGATGCTGAATTTTTTTTACTGCTTTAACCAAATCACGTCTTTGGTTCTGAGCTTTATTGCATTCGGTTAAGCTCTCGTCGTTGGGTGTTTCAATGCCGATAAAAATGCTGTTGAAACCGGCTTCAACCATAAGTTTCATCAGCTCGTCGTCATCGGCAAGATTGATTGAAACTTCGGTAAGGAAATAGAATGGATATTTTTTTTCTTTCAGCCACCCGATCAGCGCGGGAAGAATTTCATCTTTCAATTTTCTTTTATTGCCGATAAAATTATCATCCACAATCGAGACGCTTCCTCTAAATCCCAATTCGTATATACGGTTTAATTCCGAAATAAATTGTTCTTTACTTTTTGTGCGTGGTCTCCTGCCGTTCAACATTGTAATACTGCAAAACTCGCAATCGTACGGGCATCCGCGGGAATACTGAAGACTCATCGAAGCGTATTTTTTCATATTCAGTAATTCCCACATCGGCATTGGCGCAGATTCAATATCCGGAAATTGATCCGTTGAGTATAAGTTTTTTGGAGTTCCGTTTTTCAGATCGTCTAGAAAAAGCGGAAGAGTGATTTCCGCTTCATTAAGAACAAAGTGATCAACCCCAAGAAAATCTTGATGCTGGGTGGTGAATAACGGACCACCGGCAACGATCTTTGTTCCTAATTTATTACAGCGTCTTATAATATCTTTTACGGAAACGGCGTGTACGTTCATAGCACTCAAAAAAACATAATCTGCCCAGGTCAAATCTTTATCAACAAGTTTTGATACGTTGAGATCAATTAATTTTTTCTCCCATTCTACGGGTAACATTGCCGCAACAGTTATTAATCCTAACGGCGGTTCTGCGGATTTTTTCGACACAAATTTTAATGCATCCTTAAAACTCCAAAAAGTCGAAGGCGTTTCAGGATATACTAATAATATTTTCATAGTAAACCTCTTTAGGACTAAAAGAAAAAAAAGACTTCAATCAATGAACGAATTAAAATTATTCGTAATTGTATTATGGTAAATATTTTATTGTATTTTTGTAAAAGAAGTGTAAAAAATATTGAAGAAAAAAAATGATAATTGGCTTTATTAAAAAATTTTTTTTAGAATAAAATTTATATCAGAGCTTTTAACAATCAGAATTACTAAATGAAAAAAAGCCGTTCCCTTTTGTTTTCAATATTCGCGTTTATATTTGCACAAATTGCCTGGATGGGATTATTAGGATTGTGGATCTACTGGTATGTCTCCAATTATTTAATCTTTAAGCAGGTTGGTGATAAACTTTCGCCCAAAATAATTTTAGACAGCCCTAATGTTGCAGTTTTTGTATTAGGTATTATTTTTATCGTTTGTGTTGCGGTCGCAATTTTTTTGTTTTTTAGAAATCTAACCGTGCAGATGAAACTTACGCGCCTCTATGATAATTTTATCGCAAATGTAACACATGAGTTGAAGTCCCCGCTTGCGTCTATTCAACTTTATCTTGAAACTTTAGACACAAAAGATGTTCCTAAAGAAAAGCAAAAAGAATTTTATGCAATGATGACCCGTGATGCAAACAGACTGAAGAAACTAATTAATTCAATTTTAGAGCTCTCACATCTTGAACAAAAAAGAATTGTGCATAATTATCAAGTATATAATGCGGACAGCATATTCAGACAATTAATAGAAAATTCAATCGAGCAATTCCGTATTCCCGGGACAAATGTAAAAATAGAAGGAAACGCTTTGTGCAATTGTGTGATTGATAAAGATTCAATGCAGATAGTATTTGATAATTTAACGGATAACACTAGAAAATATTCTTTAGGCACTCCGGAAATATTGGTTAAGCTGTCCACACATCAAAAACATATATTGATAGAGTTTATTGATAAGGGAATCGGCATAACGGCAAAATTTCAGAAAAAAATATTTCACAAATTTTTGCGGATAAGTAATAAAAACATTCCTAATGTTAAAGGTACGGGACTCGGTTTATATTGGGTAAAAGGAATAATAAAACAACACGGCGGAAAAGTTTCCGCTTATAGCGAAGGAAAAGACAAAGGGACGTGCATAAGAATTGAACTGCCGATTTATCAAACATCTAAAAAGTTTTATATTAATTCATTACTGAGACAGACAGCTAAAAAACAGAAATATTTGGAAAAGCAAAATGGAGAATAATGCATTTAAGAATTCGAAGATATTATTGGTTGAAGACGAAGAAACACTTGCAGTCGGTCTTGAATATAACTTAACAGACGAAGGTTATATTGTTGACTGCGCAAAGGATGGAAAACAGGCACTGATTTTTTTTGATTCAAAAGTTTATGATCTGATCATTCTTGATATTATGCTTCCGTATTATGATGGTTTTGAAGTTGCTGAAAAAGTACGTGCTAAATCTCCGCAGATGCCTATTCTTATGCTAACGGCAAGAACTACTGCAGAAGATAAGGTTAGAGGACTTGAAGCAGGGGCAGATGACTATTTAACAAAACCGTTTAATCTGCATGAATTATTGCTTCGTGTAAAAGGAATGTTAAAGCGGAAAATGTGGTATCAATCTTTTACCGAGCTGCCCGCATTATATCAATTTGGTAACAACAAAATTAATTTTGAAAATTTGAACGGCACAAGCGGATCGAAAAAGTTTGCATTAACACAGCGTGAAGCGATGGTATTAAAATATTTGATCGAAAGAAAAGGGAAGATTGTTTCCAGAAAAGAACTTTTAGAAAATGTATGGCATCTCAATCCGGAAATTGAAACAAGAACAGTTGATAATTTTATTGCACGTCTTCGCAAATATTTTGAACCCGATCCTAATAATCCGAAATATATTAAAAGCATCCGCAGTGCAGGTTATTCGTTTGATGATAAATAAAAACCCCATCTCTCATCATATTCGTAATTTCTGCAGCACAGATTAGTAATCTGTGCTACTTTTTAGTTCAATCCGCACATTCCGTTTGCACAGCCGCCTCCGTAAGAAGGAACACCGCAGCTTCCATCCGAACATGATGGACCGGAATCAAAACTTGATGAACCCATGGATGCACTGAACGAAGAAAGAAGTTTTTTGTGATTCTTAGATTGACAATCCGGACAAATTACTTCTTCAAGATTGGTAGAAGATTTGTGTAGTACTTCAAATTTTTTGTTGCAGTCGTTACATCTGTACTCAAAGATTGGCATGTGTTACCTCTGTGTTTATTATAATGTTTTTAGTTTCTCTAATATTTCTGGATACAAACTTTCTAAAGTACTTCCTTGTTTTCTGTTTACGTACAAGTTAAAAAGCATATCTGAAAATTCCTCAAACTTGATAAATCCCCTTCTATCTTTATTCAGCTTTATACGGTTTTGTCTTGCGAGTTCGAACAACTCCTTATCATATGTGTCATAGGCGTAAAGGATATAGGCCGCATGTGTCATGTACTCATTAAATACGCTTATCGGAGAGTTATACCAAGTTAAAGCTTTTTTTGAAGCCCAATTGGAAGTATCTGCAAGGGTTGCATTTATTTCCTTATAGTATTTATCTGAAACAGGATTAATATAGTTGTGATCTATCTCGGTAAAAACTATAGGAGAGTAAACAACTTCCTTTTGAGTGTCATTAAAATCAGCATACTTCGCATCTATTCCGTTGGCGCTAAGAATAAACATATCAGCTTCGACAAATCTCCTGTTTTTTTCGGACCAGAAAAACTTCTGCGTGTTATGGCTGCCGTTTATTAATGGAGAGAAAATTATTTTGTAATAATTAATCTTTTCGGAAAAATTATTTTCCAGCCATTTCCACATTTTGTTAATAGGCAATAGCTTTTTAGCTCTTTCTTTTTGAGCTACATAATATTCAGCGTTGTTTTTGATAAAGAAAGTCAGATTCGAAGCACGGATAAATTCATTAATTAAAAAAATGTTTTTACCAAAGTAGTTGTCTTCTCCATCGTCCCCCCATACTGTATAATATATTCCGTTACTTTTTAATGAATCGCCCGCTAAAGCATAGCCTATGCTGTTAGTTCTAAAGTTATAATAAAACTCCTCATCTGTCATGGAATATTGTTTCAGTTTTTTTATCAGAGGATGATTTTTAAATGCAGAAAAGTATTTAGTAACATCCGCATAGTAATCTGTATCTCTTAAAATTTGATCGTCTTCATATACAAGAGATAAAATAATATTGGCAATCTCAAAGGATTCCGGTATTTCAAAAGTTATAGCCTTATTGTTTCGTTCTGTATAACCATTTCCAAAATCATTTCTCATTGGCCAAAAAATCATGTTAAAAACTTCAGTTTCTTTATTGGATTTTACAAGTACATATTTGTTTTGCTTAATAGGTTTTCGATTAAAATCATAAGCAATTTTCAATGTTTCTTTTTCCGTACACAATTCAAAAATATCAGTGGTGAGACCGGTACCTAAATTTGCAGTCCATGAACTGGTCTTAATGGAGAAGTTTCTATTAAAGGGTTTAACGAATATTGAATCGCGATTAGTTTCCAACACATAATCTGGTTCTATACTGTGAATTCTAGTCCAAGCAGTATCCTTTTGGTGTAGAATAATATTAAAATCAATATCATTTCCTTTTGTAACCTCAAACTCAACAGAATCTATATCTGTTATAAAAGCAATTCTATCAATTTCTTGTGTAGAAAAATATTCATAAACATCGGGCTTTAGTTTTGGTGTTATAGTCCAGGAATCTTTAAAAAACTCGTTGTTGGTGCGTATCGATATTTGGTTTTTTGTTGAGTGAAGGGTTTTGAGTTTAGTTTGTGCATGCAATGTAAAAACAACAGCCAGCATTGCGCAGAATGATAGAATTTTGTTGGTCATATATGCCCCCTATTTAGTTATTGTTGTTTCAATTGTCCCGATGTTTTCAATTTCGCCAAAGAGTTTATCTCCGGGAACAACTCTACTAACCCCTTCGGGCGTACCCGTAAAAATAAGATCACCTTTTTCAAGAGTCATTCTCGCGGAAATATATTTTACTATTTCAGCAGGAGAAAAGATCATATTCTTAATAGATGAGTTTTGTTTCGTTGTCCCGTTCACCGAAAGAGAAATAATTTCATCACCTTGTAATTGATAATCTTTTTCGAGGACAACTTCTGCAAGAACAGCTGCTGTGTCAAAACATTTTGCAAATGTCCACGGATCGCCTTTTTTTCTAAATTCGTTTTGAAGATCGCGCAAGGTCATATCAAGTCCAACAGTATAACCATGAATTGCACTTTCAGCTTCTTCATCACTTGCATTCTTAACAGGTTCACCGATATAAAGAACAAGTTCAACTTCGTGCTGTAGATCTTTCGAATAGGTCGGATGAATAACTGATTCTCCGGAATAAATAATGTTCGATGCCGGTTTCAAAAAAATAATTGGGAATTCCGGAATATCATTACCTAATTCTTTAGCATGTGCCGCATAATTTCTACCTACACAGACTATCTTACCAACGGAAACTTGCTCACTATGGTTTTTGAATTTTAGATATTTCATGATATTTATTAGATGATAATTATTGAATTTGGTTTCTAAGTCTTTTGTTCTTTTTTCTTGGCGGCTGGAAAAAGAATATTATTCAGTATTAATCTATAACCCGGAGAATTTTTAAATAAACTTAAATCAGTCGGCGGATCGCCGACTGCATGCTGATAATCTTCCGGGTCGTGACCACCGTAAAATGTAAATGTACCGCGTCCGAAGTTTCCATGAATATATTTTACTTGGTCTGTCCCTGCACGTTCACCCAAAATATAGACAGAATTTTTTATAAACTTTTTTCTGAACATTGTTGTCTGACCCATAAATCCATGAATTACATTCACATGATCCTGTGTTAACATTGTAGGCACCGGGTCGTACTTTGCCGAGAAATCGAATAGAGTGAAATAATCATTTCTTTGATCTCCAACTTCCAATGGTTGAATATCAATGTCGCTGTATTCATAGATAAGCGGATTCATCTCCAATTTAAAATTCTCAAATGCAAAAGTGTTGGAGAAATCTAATTTGTTTTGAGCATCCTGATCGGGAGGATCGCCGTCGTATACCCGGTCAACTATATCAACATTCATAGCCGAAAGGGCAATGTCGTATGAATCGGTTGCGGAACACATTGCAAACATAAATCCGCCTTGAGCTACATAATTCTTGATTGTTTGAACAACTGCTTTTTCCATATCCGAAACCTTTTTGAATCCTAATTTCTTAGCTTCATTTTCGTAAAGCATCTGTTGTTCAACATACCACTGGGCGCCGCTGAAGGATGCATAAAATTTTCCGTATTGTCCCGTAAAGTCTTCATGGTGTGAATGAAGCCAATCATATTTTTCTAAATCGCCTCGGAGAATTTCTTTAATCCAAATTTTATCATAATTAATTTCCGCATAGTTTAATGCGAGCATTACGGCATCATCCCAGGGCTGAAATCCCGGCGGGACATAAACGGCAATCTTTGGTGCTTTCTCTAAACGCACAACTTCCATGTTTTGATCTTCGCTTTGCACGAGGGAATAAATTTGTACTGCCTCTTGATTTGATAAAGTTTGAAACGACACGCCTTTTAATCTGCACCGCATAGCAAGTTGTTCGGAATAATCGAACATAAAAGACCCGCCGCGGTAATTAAGAAGCCAATCGGAAGTAATTCCGTCTTTAAGAGCATTGAAAGTTATTCCGTATGCTTTAAGATGATCTGTTTGCTGCAGGTCCATATAAATAAGAAGTTTTGCCTGAGCAAAAAGTGACGATGAAACAATTAGAATTATGAAAAGATTTTTTTTCATTTAATAAATTTAATTGGCGGGCTTAAAATAAAACCGGCTTAATCCATATTCAATTGATAAATAAATCAAGCCGGGTAAATTATGTAAAGTTCTTATGCGGTCTTTCGGTCGCTTTCTATATAGACCGGTTTCTCACCTTTAGTAACAGTGTCGCGGGTAACCATACACTTATCAACGTTTTCTTTTGTCGGAAGTTCGTACATGATATCAAGTAAAATTCCCTCAACAATAGAGCGGAGCGCACGTGCCCCGGTTTTTCTTTCAATTGCTTTCTTTACGATTTCTTCCAAAGCATTTTGATCAAAAGTTAATTCTACTCCTTCCATCATAAACAATTTTTGATATTGCTTAATTATAGCATTCTTTGGTTCGGTCAGAATATTTTTCATCGCCTTTGCGTTCAATGAAGCAAGCGGGGCAATTATTGGTAATCGCCCTACCAATTCAGGAATCAATCCGTATTTTACTAAATCTTCCGGCTGAACTTTCTGGATTAAATTATCTCTGTCTGTTTCGGACGGATTGGAAATACTTGTATCGAAACCGATCGTGTTTTTGTTTATACGCGAAGCAATTATAGATTCGATTCCGTCGAAAGCGCCGCCGCAAACAAACAAAATATTTTTTGTATTAACATTTATTAAACTTTGTTCCGGATGTTTTCTTCCGCCGCGTGGAGGAACGCCGGCAACAGTTCCTTCTAAAATTTTTAAAAGGGCTTGTTGAACACCTTCGCCGGAAACATCCCGTGTGATTGAAGTGCTTTCACTCTTTCGAGCAATTTTATCAATCTCGTCTATGTAAACAATTCCTTTTTGAGCTTTCTCTAAATTATAATCGGCGGCTTGAAGCAGGCGGACTAAAACAGTTTCTACATCATCTCCAACATAGCCGGCTTCAGTAAGCGTAGTTGCGTCTGCAATCGCAAACGGAACATCAAGTATTCTTGCAAGCGTTTGTGCAAGTAAAGTTTTTCCAACGCCTGTTTGTCCAATCAAAAGGATATTACTTTTTTCGATTTCAACTTCATCCATTTCAAAAAGGGAGTTTGTTGCATTGCTTCTTTTGTAATGATTATAAACAGCAACTGCCAGAATCTTTTTCGCAAGATCTTGGTCTATAACATATTCATCCAAACTTTTCTTGATTAGATCTGGAGTTAGCGATGAATGATAGGTCTCTTTTTTGGGTGCTGCAGTAATATTGTTTTTTAAAATATCTACACTGGTCTTAATACAGATGTCGCAAATATAGACGTCCGGACCAGCAACCATTGATGTTACTTCGCTGCCATCCCTTCCGCAAAAGGAACATTTTACTGTACGGGGTTCTCTAGGATCGCTCATTTTTTACCGTTTTTTGTTGGAATACTATTTAGCGCTTCACGCGCACAGTCAAAATAGAGTGAGTTAGGGAAAGTTTCAAGTAATTTTTGGTAGATTTGAGCAGCTTTTTGAAGATCTTTTATCCCGTATTGATAGCACTCTGCAAGTAGGAAAGTGGCTTTTTCGCCGAAAATCGAATTATTTCCGGTTTTTGTTATCTCTTCTAGAGTGTTGACCGCAGTTTGTATATCATTTTCTGTTAACAACATTTCGGAAAGATAAATTTTTGCGAAATCATTTAGAACAAATAAGTTGGGACGATTACTTAGAGTTTTAAATTCAATCGCTGCTTGTTTGTATTTATTTTGTATTGCAAGAAGATCTGCATGAGCGTACAAAGTTAGATTCAGTGAGTCATTTTTTGTTGTAGTAATAATTGACATGAGTTCAATTGCATCATTCGAAAAATCTGTGGAAAGATTCTGTGATGCTCTCCTAAATAAGCTGACCGACTTAGAAAAATTTCCTTGCCAGAATTCTATTCTTGCCAGATAAAAATTTACTTTAGACAAATCATTTGGCTCAATACGCTTTGACGATAATGCTTTTTGAAAATAATTCCTTGCCTTATCTAAGCTGTCTCTTTGGATTGCAATTTCTCCTAGTGCAATATTCGATTGAATATCATAATTAGTGTTTGGAGATGTTTGAGAAAGTCTTTTATAAAGTGAATCGGCTTTTTGATAATCAAAAATCCTTGTTCGATAAATTTCAGCAATTCTAAATAATGCTTCAATATTAACAGCAATTCCCTGAGTTGTTGTTAAAAATTCTTCGTATGCATTAATTATTTTTTTATACTCTTCTGTAAAAAGTGGTTCGTACTTAATGAATGGTTTCCAAGAATCATTACTTTCAAAAAATTTTTGATCCAATGCAGCTTCCAAAGTTTTTGCATAACCGATTTTTGACATCTGATAATATGGAGATGTTAAATAATTTTTTGCAATAAAATTATATGATTCCGAAGCCCAGTTAAATTGTTTATTACGATAAGCTTCCTGAGCAAATAGAAAAACATAAGTGCCGTTAACTTTAAATTTTTTCTCTATTTCGATTACGTTTTCAAAAGCATCTTTGTAATCGTCGCTTGATTGATAAACGAATGTCAACAAATCAGAAAGTTCTATTTGAGATTTAGATTCAGAATATTTTTTTATTGAATTTATTGTTTGTTCGGAAGCACCTGGTCTGTTTAAGTAGCTAATAATTCTTGCTTTTACAGTTTGCACCTGTTCTGGATGGACTTCAATCAAACTACAAAATTCAGTTGCTGCGTCCGAGAATTTCATATTTGCTGCATAAATATTTGCCAAATCCATTGAAAAAATCATTGGGTCGCCAGAAACCTTTTTACCGCGCTTCAGAATATCAATTGCTTTTTCGTATGCTCTATTTTCTATTGCATAATTTGCAATTACTCTATAACCTATATACGAAGATGGATTTATAGCTATTCCTTTTTCCCATGATTCAAATGCTCTTTCCGATTGATCCATAATAAAATATGTTGAACCGAGCAATCCATAAAGATTGTAATCATTTGGAGACTGATTAATTCTTTGATTCAGCAATTCATTAGATTCATTATATTTTTTTTGTGAGATGAGGTTTTTGTTTAGTAATTCTGCAATAACATTATTCAACGGTTGAGTTTTTATTAATTCACGGTAAATTACTTCTGCTTTATCAAATTGCCCGGCTTGTTCATAAGCCTGTGCAAGACGCAGACGAGTATCAGTATTTGTGTCCTGTGCGTTTAACACTGCAGAAAGTAAAACAACGAATATGAAAACTAATCTAACGGTCATAACTTGCATCTAAGTATTTTTCGTCAAAAATATTTCCAACATTAAGAATTCTATTCGGATCAAAAACTAATTTTAGTTTTGCCATTTGTAGAATATTATCTTCTCCATACATAGTTATTAAATAGTCCCTTTTCATTTTGCCTATACCGTGCTCGGCAGAAATTGTTCCGTTTAGTCTAACGGCTTCTTTACAAATATTAGCATAAATCTGTTTTGATTTAGAATATTCCTTCTCATTCTTTGGCAGCATATTGAGATGGGGATGGCAATCGCCGAAGTGACCATATATAACGTAATCAATATTTTCTTTTTCTACTGTTTCTTTCATCCAGTAATAAAATGATCTGAAATGGATTACCGGAACTGATACATCTGTTCCAACTTTTCTTAAATTATGTTGGGTGATAAACTCATTTACTTTCAGAGAAATGGCATGACGAAATTTGTGAAATTTTTCTTGTTCGGTTTTATCAAAAGCAAACCAAACAAACTCTTCATTGCAATTATATTTATTTAAGAGTGAGATCCAATTTTCTATGGTTACATCATTATCTTCCTCAAACCAAACTGCAGATTGCGGGAGCTTTGGAATGCTGGGGTAGTCATTTCGTAAGAAGTTAAGTGCATTAGTATCAAAAAATTCTAGAGCACATGCTTTTGGAAATGAAGAATTGTTTTTCCCAAGCTCTCGAACTTCATCAATAAATGACAGAGCGTTTTCTTCCTGCGGGAAAAATGCCACACACGATAAAACTTTTTTAGGTAGATCAATCAGTTTTAATTTTATTTCTGAAATTATCCCAAGTGTACCTTCAGATCCGATGAACAGATCAATCATATCCATATTTTCTTTGCAGTAATATCCGGCAGCATTTTTAGTCTTTGGCATTTTATAATTTGGAACTACAAATGAAATAACTTTTCCTGACTCTGTTGTAATTTTAGCGTTATTCTCATTTGCAAAATATTGCCCACGCTCTATTGCTATTGTTTCTCCATCCGGTAAGATAATTCTTAATCCTAATACATAACTTCTAGTGGCTCCGTATTTAAATGTTCTAGCACCTGATGCATTTGTAGCAACTGTTGCGCCGATAAAACAATTTCGTTCCGTTGGATCTGGCGGATAAAATAAATTTTGTAATTCAACAAAATCTTGAAGATCTTTTAATACAACAGCCGGTTGAACAATTACAAATTTTTTCTCAAGGTTCAATTCAAGAACACTATTTAACTTTTCAAGAGAAATAATTATTCCACCCTCCGGTACACGACCACCTGTTAATCCCGTGCCGTTACCGGAAACGGTTACGCTAATTTTTTCTTTATTAAACTTTTTAAGAAGGTCCGCAATCTCATCCTCACTTTCAGGAAAATAAATTGACTCGGCATTACCTTTATAATTTGAAGCGTCGGATAGATAGTTTTGAAATTGTTCTGGGTCGTTCTTAATTATCATTCGGTTGGTTTGCCGTGTTTCTTCATTATTTTTTTCCAAACTTCCATATCAAGCTGCTCGGACTCGTCAATAAGCATAATAGGAATATCATTTTCGATCCGGTACCGCCTGCGTGTAACCTTATCAGTTGATACCAAATAATTATCATCTAATACTAAATCTGCTTTTGTCTCCGGACAGCAGAGAATATCTAAAAGTTCTTTTGAAATCATAATTGCCTCTCAAAACTAATCGGTTTAATTGGTAAATTTATATTAAGATTTTCTCCAATAAATCTAACTAATTTTCTTACAAATATTCGAGCCATTTTATGTTACAGACTAAAGAACTGCCGGAAATTCCTAAAATTGAAACGGAACGATTAATACTACGGAAAATTACAACCGATGATGTGAATGATATTTTCGAATATGCTTCGGTTCCCGATGTTACAACATTTGTTTTGTGGGAAACACACAGGTCTAAACAGGACTCACTCGATTTTGTAAAATTTGCGAAGCAGCAATTTGATAATAACATATCAATCATTTTTGGAATTGAAATCAAAGACGAAAAAAAATTAATCGGGACTATTGATTTGCGTAATTGGAAAGCGATTCATAAATGTGGTGAAGTCGGTTATGTAATCTCAAAAAAATATTGGAACAAAGGATATGTTTCCGAAGCTATGAAAGCCGCAATTAAATTCGGATTTAAGGAATTACACTTGAATAGAATTGAGGCGCATTGTGAAGAAGAAAATATTGGCTCGTGGAAGGTTATGGAAAAATGCGGGATGAAATTTGAAGGCATACTAAGAGAAAAAGTATTTATTAAAGGAAGATTCCGCACAATGAAAATGTACTCCGTACTTAAAAAAGAATGGAATGAATTATGACACATGTGAAAATTTGCTGCATTGCTAGTATTGAAGAAGCTGAATTGGCGATCAAGTGTGGGGCGTCTGCCATCGGGTTGGTTTCGGAAATGCCAAGCGGGCCGGGCGTAATTTCAGAGGCGATAATAAAAAAAATTGCTGAACAAACACCACCGACAATTTCAACATTCCTACTTACAAGCAAACAGAACGTTGATAAAATTATCGAGCAGCACCATCGCTGCAGAACAAACACAATCCAACTTTGTGATGAAATAACAGCTGGAACACATATTCAATTAAAAAATACACTTCCGGGAATTAAGATTGTTCAAGTGATTCATGTTTACGATAAGAGTTCAATCAACGAAGCCATAAAAATTTCAAATTCGGTTGATGCAATTTTACTTGATTCAGGGAATCAAAGATTAGCAACGAAAGAACTTGGCGGTACCGGAAGAATTCATGATTGGAGTATCAGCCGCGAAATAGTTGAGTCAGTAAAAATCCCGGTTTATTTAGCAGGGGGACTAAATCCGCAAAATGTTGACGAAGCTATTTTGCAGGTAAACCCGTATGGTGTAGATGTTTGTTCCGGCGTAAGAACCAACTCAAATCTTGATGAAGAAAAACTAAAATTATTTTTTGATACGGTAAAATCAGTTAGCGAATAATGGAATCTCTTTCATATAAAAAAATATTCAAATTCTGGACGCCTCTTTCAGCCACGTGGTTAATGATGTCTATCGAAGGCCCTTTTTTAACCGCATTGATTGCAAGACTGCACAATCCCGAATACAATCTTGCAGCATACGGAGTTGCATTTGCATTAGCACTCATTGTTGAATCACCTGTAATTATGATGATGAGCGCTTCGGTGGCTTTGGTAAAAGATGATTATACATTTTATAAACTGCGCAACTTTGTTTATTCAGTAAACTTTTTAATAACATTATGCATTTTAATTTTAATAATTCCGCAGATTTTTTATGCGTTGACGATTGATTTTATGAACCTACCGCAGCAGGTAGCCGAACTAACACACAAAGCCGTAATCTTGCTAATCCCTTGGCCTGCATCAATTGGGTATAGAAGATTTTATCAAGGAATTATGATAAGCAATAATGCGACCCGAAGAGTTGCTTATGGAACTGTTATACGTATGTCGTCAATGCTTTCTGTTGCTATGATTCTAAATTATTTTTCCCAACTTGACGGAGTAGTAATAGGAGCATCGGCATTGTCTTCCGGTGTTATTATGGAAGCAATAACAAGCAGATTCATGGCACATAAATTCATCAAAAGTGTTAACCAGAAAAAAAATGTTAAGAATCAAAATAGTTTATCATACAACGCAATAATAAAATTTTATTACCCACTGGTATTAACTTCGCTTATCTCACTTGGTATTCATCCGGTTATAACTTTTTTTATAGGACAAAGCAATAGAGCGTTGGAATCACTTGCTGTTTTACCGGTTCTTAATTCTCTGGTTTTTTTCTTTAAAAGTTTTGGCTTATCATTTCAAGAAGTAGGGATTGCACTCATGGGGCAACAAGACGGCTATCATAAACTTAGAAATTTTGCAATTGGACTTTCAGTTGCTGTTACACTAGGATTAGGAATAATTTCATTTACTCCGCTATCAATAATATGGTTTCAAAAAGTTGCAGGCCTATCGTTAGTATTATCCGAGTTCTCATTATTTCCATTAATGATATATACATTATTTCCTGCGAACGAAGTTTGGATAAACTTTCAAAGATCTCTGCTTGTTTATTCACGCAGAACAAAACCTATTACTTATGCAACTATAATTGAAGTTGTGGGAATTACTTTAACTCTAATCGTCACAATTAGATTTTTATCTTTTATTGGAGTTATTGCAGCAGTTGTTGCTTATATCTTAGGAAGAATTTGTGCTAATATATATCTAACTAATCCATTCGCTTATGAAAAGAAAAAATTATTGGTTGGTAAGGAATAATTTATTTGGTCATCAATTTGTAACCGGTGCCGTGAACGTTTACCAGCTCAATTGATTTGTCGTGTTTAAGATAATTGCGAAGTTTAGTTATATACACATCCATACTTCTTGCGTTAAAATAATTATCATCGCGCCAAATCCTCGTCAAGGCTTCGGTTCTTTCAAGAACTTTATTCTCATATAGACATAACAACCGAAGGAGTTCACATTCTTTTGGTGTTAGTTTTTGTTCAATTTGCTGACTAACCAAAGAACGTCTATCATAATTAAATATATAAGAACCGATCTTAAATTCTGTCCTTTCAATTTCTTCCTGTGGAATTTTGCTTCGCTTCAATATTGCGTTGATGCGCAAAATCAATTCTTCCATACTAAACGGTTTTGTAACATAATCATCAGCACCAATTTTGAATCCCTCGATCTTATCATAAAGCATTGCTTTTGCTGTTAGAAAAAGAAACGGTATTTGTTTATCAGCCATGCGGATTTTTTTTGCAAGTGTAAAACCATCCATTTTCGGCATCATAACATCTATTAAACAAATATCGTATTTCTTTTTTCTGAAAAGTTCCAGTCCTTCTTCTCCATTAATAGCTTGAACGATTTCAAATCCTTTAACGGATAAAAATTCTTTGAGAATAGTTCCCAGGTTAATATCATCTTCAACCAAAAGGATTTTAGTAAGAGGTTTCACTCAACACCATTATTTGGAAGGATAATTTTAAATTCACTACCTATACCAACTTCACTAGTAACAGAAATATTTCCACCTAATGTCTCAACTATTTTTTTAGCATAGCTTAAACCAATTCCGTTTCCACGTACGTTCTGGATGTTTCCGCTGGAGACCCGGTAGAAAGTTTCGAATATTTTTGTTTGATGTTCTTTTGGAATTCCAATGCCGTTATCTTTTACAGTAATTATTATTGTTTTATATTCATCCCTTGTGGATAAAATTATTTCCGGCGGTCTCTCGTTATATTTTATCGCATTGTCAATTAGATTATTCATAATATTTGTCAAATGAAATTTATCACCTGTTACAACAGTCTTCGATGCATTTAATTCAAAAATAACTTTTCCGTTATTTTGATTAATAATATTTTCAAATTTTGACGCGGCGGAAAGAATTAGCTCATGAATATCTATTTTTTCTTTGGAAAGATTAAATTCACTTTTCTCAAGTGCCGCTGTGTTAAGAAGAGCGTCAACCATCATTTTCAATCTGTCGTTTTCTTCTTTGATGATTTTAGAATACCTGGTCACGGAGTTTTTTTCAATTAACAAACCAGGCTCGTTTAAGGCTTCACATGCGATGGAAATAGTTGATATTGGGGTTTTAAATTCGTGAGTTATATTATTGATCAGATCATTTTTAACAGCAGTAATTTTTTTCTGACTCAAAAACATTTCAACTGTTTTGTAAAAAACACCGACAATCACTAAAATCAAACCAACAGAAAGTACAAGCATTCCCCCAACACTTGCAAGTATATATCTCTTTTGGTGAGGAAAATAAACAATAAGCTGATTAGGATTAAAAAAGATTTCGTCGGGGAACAAGTTTACCTTAAAAATAGATTTTTTTAACTCTGTTGTATCAGTTCCGGTTTTCAATAATGTCAAACTATCTTTATTTGCTTTGTTCACACCAAAATAAAACTCGGAGGAGATTCCATTGCTATTAAATTCTAGAGACAAATCTTTTTCAAGCTGATCGGAACTGACTCTCTCTTCTATTTTTTTTCGTGCATTGATTGCCATAAGTTCAGTTACAACATTTTGAACAAGCAAGTGGCGTTTTTGTATAGATGTATCTTTTACTGAATTACTAATTGAAGATGGCGGTATAAAATATTTTGCAAATCTACTACTTCCAGAAAATGCTTTTAACCTATCAACCATTGTATCATTATCGGCAAAATATTTTACTTCATAATTAAATCCATGGTTGTTTGTATCTATTCTTAGATAACTCATTTTCCTAAGTGAATCTAAATGAATAGGTTTATTTTTGTATTGATCCTGGAGAAAGAATAAGACATTTCCTTTACCGTTGGAGACTTTTTTAACAACTGTAGTAGCTGCTTCTTTCTTTTCAAGTTCTTCAGAAACCTTTCTTAGGGAGCGAAAAACTGTTCTACGAAAACGATCTTCTTCAACCTTGATGATATTAGCCATCCAATAAAACTGTACGGCAATTAGTCCAATTACAGAAACTGTCATCAAAGCAATAATGATTTTTAATTTTTGTTCTTTCATAGTTGCAAATTTAACTTAATCTATATAAGAAATCTTTTCTTTAACAATTTTTAACTAATGGTAATGGATCGTTTTTCATATTTGAGTTGTAACAAAAGTATATTAACACAAATAATTAGGAGGCAATATGAAAATACTTCAAACAAACAATTCAAAATTCTTCGCTATAATAATAATTATTATGCTTGGACTTTCCTCTTTAGCAATCTTTGCTCAAGAAAAAGACGAAACAAAATCCAAATTAGACAATGTGAAGGGTAAGATTGAAAAGCTTACGATTAAAGCTGATGGTAAAGATATTGTGTTCGAAGGAAAAGATGCAGAAAAATTAGTCGGCACGTTAAAAGGTAGTACTCACAAAGAGATTATGATTAAAGGTATGGATGGAAAAATAATGAAAATGCACGGGGGCAATGTTGTGATGTTTAGCTCTAAAGAGGATGCAGATGAAAAAGAAGGTGAGAACAAAAAGAATATAAAAGTTGAAGCTAATGACAATGGCAAAAAAGTTACTGTTACAACAATGAAAGACGGCAAAGAAGAAACTAAAATTTATGAAGGTGAAGATGCTGAGAAATTTCTGAAAGAAGAAAATGGGATGAAACATTTTAATATTAAGATTGATAATGATGAAGATATGCAGAAAGGCAATGTAATGTTTTACAAACAAATGGATGGAAATAGTTGTGGATGTTGCTGCTGTGGAGGTAATAAGATGATGATGCGGAGCCATTCTTCTGGTAAAGGTATGAAGCATATGATAATTGAAGAAAAAGAAGATGATGAAACGTCCGATAAAGTTGAAAAAAAAGTTGAGAAGAAAACTAAATAGAATGAACAATAACCAGTAGAATAAAAAGGTGAACTATAAATAGTGGTTCACCTTTTTAGTTTTTTCATATACCAGCTCAAACTTAAAAGGCAAATGAAAGGAGGATTTATATGAAAAAGAACTTTCTAATGTCAACCATATTTGTAATAATGATGTTCTTGGTTACTGCTACTATATATGGACAACAAATATTTGAATTAAGAATCGATCCGTTGTTACTTGTCTCGTTAAAAGAGTGTCGCAACATTTCTAATGACTTAGCCAACGAACTCTTTCCAGGATGGAATTTTCAAAAAACTCCTGTCCTTTTCTATAGACCCAACGTTCAGGATGTGCTTATCAATTTTCCTCGCAAGCCAAAAGGATTTTCAGAATACAAAGGGTTCAATTTATTAGATGGCGAAACGATCTATTTCCGAAATGATACGACTCATTTCAGTATCGATGATCAGAATACATCAAGTGAAATTGATAGCATCCCTATACTTGTTGTTGCAGACCCTTATTCTACAATGCGTAATCAATTACGGGATGTGTTTGAACGATCCAAAGATTTGACAAGTGCTTGGTTAAATAATTGGCAATTTATACCAGATCCTTACTATGAATTAAAAGTGATTTTACACGAGGCGTTTCATGTTTATCAAAACAAATTGGCACCCGAGAAGAGAGCTGATGAAAGTATAGTTTCTAAATATCCGCTTCTTGATCCCGAAAATAATGCACTCTATGTTTTGGAAGGTAACATTCTAAAGGATGCACTCCTCACTTCAAAATTGGAAGCTCGGTTTGAGAAAATTAAAGAATTTGTAGCTGTACGGAGTTTTCGACAGTCGCGTCTTGATAGTAGTTGGGTTAAATATGAAAATTTGAATGAATATGCCGAAGGACTTGCAAAATATGTTGAGTACAAGTTTATGAAACTTGGTGAGGAAATTGAACCGACAAAAGAGATGTACTATCATCAGGGATTCAATGGCTATCGAGGAATTCTTTCGAAGCAATTTCGTAACACAATCGACAATATGGTTAACATCGTCGCCGTCAATGATGACCGCTTTGGAAATAAATTTGGTTCAGGGCCACTCCGTTTCAGATTGTATGATCTTGGTGCATGTCAGGCATTGTTGCTAGATGATGTACTTCCGCACTGGAAGGATAAAATATTTCAAACAAAAGAGTATCTTACCAACTTGCTCACGCAATCAGTGGGACTTACGAAAGAAGAAAACAAGCGGTATCTAGCACTGGCAAAGTTAGAATATAAATATGATGAAGCCTATCGTACCAAGTTGGAATTTGAAAAAGAGGGAAAACAAAAGATTGAAGAGAAAGTCGCTTCGATACTCAAAACAGATAAAACTCTTGTGAGGATTTCTTATGATGGATCAAAATACAAAGCTAGAGTTGCACGATACACACCATTTGGAATTACACAGATCAATAAACAGTCTGCGATATACGAAATGGTACCCATATTGATTCTATTTAAGAAAGGAGTGATGTTGGAGTTCAAACAAACAATTCCGGTACTTGTTGATCAGGAAAAACAACAGATAGTCTTTGCCGTTTCCACTCTACCCTCGAAGTTCAGTATTGATGAAAAGAATAAACTTGATGTCGCTGAGTTCTCCATTACTATTCCAATGGATATTCGATACGAAGGCAACACGGTTCAGATTCAACTCAAATGAAAAATAGCACATGGACCGATAGATTACATTTAGCCGAGAACGAAATCGAACAGTGAGAGGAAAAATCTGAGATGAAAGTAGGCAAGAAATAAAATATTTTATTTCTTTACTGCATAGAAAGGGGAATCCAAAAGATTCCCTTTTTTATTAATGATAACTTCTTCTTTATGTTTTTCAGACCAAACATCTTTTTGTGGTAAATGTTTTTTAGTTTTCTGTTGATTTCAGAAGCAGATAAAATTATTTTTTCAAATAGGAATTCGTGTGTCTATATCTGATTTAACTGAGAGTGCTTCTTAAAAATGATTCCAATATCATCACCAATAAATTTTTAGAAAGGATTAAGAATATACAATAGTATAAAGGAGGCAACATTATGATCTTTTCCTCCGAGTCGGAAGCAAACAATCAATTAATTACATACTTGAAAAATTTAGAATTAAGAATTTCCCGAATTGAGGAAAAACTTAATCTCGAAAATCTTCCTTCAGAAGATAATTTTGAATTACCTTCTTTGATGCCTCAAAATATTTCAGAACGTGCGGATTCGTTAGAAACTCAAATAGGCCAATTCTGGTTTGCTAAAGTTGGAATTGTAATTCTTGCTCTGGGAATTATTTTTCTAATGACTTTTCCGTATCAAAATTTACCTTCTTTTTTTCCAAGTCTTGTCGGATATATTTTAGTCGGATTTCTTTTCTGGTTATCAAATTTTTGGAAAAGTTCGCTACTATTTATTTCTCAATATATTTTTGGTGGGGCGTTACTTCTTTTTTTCTTTTCAACTTTACGTCTTCATTTCTTCTCAATCAATCCAACTGTTGAAAATCAAACAATAGAATTGTTTTTACTGTTGATTATATCGGCGATTCACATTTCTTTTTCTTTTAACAGAAGATCAATATATCTAATGGCTTTTGGAATTGTGCTAATTGCCACTACAGCTTTGATTAGTGATTCATCTTTGTTAATCTTTTTTATTTTGGTTTTAATTAGCGGTTGGTCAGTTTACTTAAAAAGAATTTTTGATTGGGATTCATTCTACACTTATGCAATTATATTAGTCTATTTTACTCATTTAATTTGGTTCATAGGCAATCCAGTCGCAGGCAATAAAATCGCTCTTCAAAGCTCACCGCTAATTAATATTTATTTTCTTCTTTTATACTGTATTATTTATGCATTTGGAAATGTATCTGGTAATAGAGGCGAAAAAGAATCTATTAATTCAGTATTAAATACTTTATTGAATTCGTTCTTCTGTTTTTTTCTGTTATTAATAATGACACTCACTAAATTCAACACCACAATAGCGTTATCTGAGTTAATAGCCTCATGTGTTTTTCTACTCCTCTCAATTATGTTTTATGAAAAGCAAAAAAGTAAATATTCAACTTTCTTTTACGCTATTCTTGGTTACACCGCCTTGAGTGTTGCAATAGTAAATAATTTTTCGAAGCCAGAATACTTTGTGTGGTTAAGCTGGCAGAGTTTAGTTGTTGTTGCTACTGCACTTTGGTTCCGTTCAAAAATTATAATTGTAGCTAATTTTATAATGTATCTGATAATATTCTTTTCCTATTTAGTTTTAGAAGAAAAAATCGGCGCAATTGCACTCGGTTTTGGTATTGTGGCATTAATAAGTGCCCGTATTTTGAATTGGCAAAAAAATAGACTCGATTTAACTACTGATGCGATGAGATTATCTTATCTCGGCGCCGCGTTTTTCATCTTTCCTTATGCACTCTATCACATTGTTCCCAAAGATTATGTTGGACTCTCTTGGACTATTGTTGCGATCGGTTACTATGTAATGAGCATTATTCTTAAGAATAAAAAATACCGGTGGCTGGCGCTTTTAACATTTTTATTAACTGTGGTGTACATTGTATTTGTCGGAACAACAAATTTGGATCCTAGCTACCGTATCATTTCCTTCATGTTTTTGGGAATAGTCTTGTTGGCAATTTCAATTTTATATGCAAAGCGCAAGAAAGGAAGTGAATTAATAAATAATTGAACGGATAGAAATAAATAAAAATACTTAAAGTAAGGCGAGCGTATTCATGAAAAATTTTTTACAAAAAATTCCGGAACAAGTTAAACGGTTGTCTGTACTTTTACTTGTTGTAGTAATTGTTTTTATTGTAGCCACTTCGCTTCTCACTCCAAAAGATTTTGGCCTGGTTGGTCATTATCGTGCAGGTGCTATTCAAAATAATGCTGATAAAAAAATGCAATATGCAGGACAGGAAGTATGTGCCGATTGCCATGATGATATATGGAAAATCAAAAATTCTGGTTATCATAAAAATCTTTCTTGTGAAGTTTGCCATGGACCTTCGCTTAATCATGTTAATGAGCCGGATCAATTCAAGCCGGAAAAACCACGTGATAGAATTTTTTGCCCTGTTTGTCATGAATTTAATCCTTCCCGACCGACAGGTTTTCCACAGATTCTATCAGCATCTCACAATCCGCGAAGAATTTGTGTAACATGCCATAACCCGCACAATCCAACTCCGCCACAGACACCCAAGGAATGTTCGGCGTGTCATGCTGAAATTTCAAGCGCAAAATCAGTTTCGAGCCACATGGATATTCCTTGTACTAAATGTCATGAAGCATCGGAGAAACATAAATTACGCCCGAGAGAATTTTTACCAACCAAACCTGCTAACAGAGAATTTTGCGGTCAATGTCATTCAAAAGATGCTAAAGGCGATGAATTTATTCCAAGGATCAATATGACAACACACGAGCCGAGATATGTTTGCTGGCAATGTCACTATCCACACTTACCGGAGGCACTATAATGGAAAACAAAATAATTAAAACAGATAAAAAAGTTGAGAGAAGAAGTTTTCTAAAAAAAATTGCCATACTTGCTCTTGCACCCATTGCATTTGGTTTTCTTGGCGCTTCCGATAAATTAAAAACTGTAAAAAAATGGATGCTCGAAAACGGTTATATACCAAGCAATCATAAATGGGGAATGGGAATAGATATCAGTAAATGTATCGGGTGCGGCAGATGTGCAGTTGCATGTAAAAATGAAAACAATGTTCCAAAGGAACCGTTCTTTTTCAGAACATGGGTTGAACGTTACAGAATTTATGAAGATGGTGATATACAAGTTGATAGTCCAAATGGTTCTATTGATGGTTTTGAAAATACCCGCACAACAAATAAAAAAATGTTAAGAAGTTTCTTCGTTCCCAAAATTTGTAATCATTGCGATAATCCTCCATGCGTTCAAGTTTGTCCTGTTGGTGCAACATTTAAAGGTGAGGATGGAGTTGTGCTTGTGGATTCAGATTACTGTGTAGGCTGCAGATATTGCATACAAGCTTGTCCTTACGGGGCAAGATTCTTGCATCCAGAAACTCATACTGCCGAGAAATGTACTTTCTGTTATCATAGAATTGTTCAAGATAAATTACCCGCATGCGTTGAAGTGTGCCCGACTCAAGCAAGAGTTTTTGGCGAGCTGAATAAAAAATCAAGTCCGTTAGTACGTTTCTTAAGAATGAATAAAATCGGAATTCTTAAACCGTCACTCAACACAGAACCAAAAGTCTATTATGCTAATTTAGATATGGAGGTAAAATAGAATTGGAAGAGCTCATTCAACATTTAACGCCAATATTAAAAGAAGTATGGGGCTATATTTTTCCAAACGAAATTGAACTCCATTGGGGTATTCTTATAGTATTATATCCATATTTAACAGGATTAGTTGCCGGCGCTTTTATTTTGGCATCGTTAGTGAAAGTATTCAACGTAAAAGAACTTCAACCAACATATCGCTTAGCAATGCTTACAGCCATGGCATTTTTAATAGTTGCACCGCTTCCTTTACTTGCTCATTTAGGCCATCCTGAAAAAGCTTACGAGATTTTGATTACTCCAAACAGCACTTCTGCAATGGCAATGTTCGGATTTGTTTACGCTTGGTATTTGATGGCGGTATTATGTTTGGAAATTTGGTTTGAATATAGAAGAGATATTATTCTTTGGGCGCAAAAAGAAACAGGAATTAAAAAGTGGATTCACAAAATCATTTCTCTCTTTTCAAAAGATATTTCTGAAAAGGCACTCCACTTCGATAAAAAGTGGGTTAAGATTGTTACAATTATAGGAATTCCTTCCGCATTTCTTTTGCACGGTTATGTTGGATTTATCTTTGGTTCAATCAAAGCAAACCCGTGGTGGTCAAGCGTGTTGATGCCAATCGTTTTCCTGTTCTCGGCAATTGTTTCCGGAATTGCAATGGTTTTAATTCTCTACATGATTATAACACCCGTTCGCGGAAAACAATTAGATATTTTGTGCCTGGATAAATTAGCAAGTTATTTATTCTATGTAATGATAATAGATTTTTCTTTGGAAGCATTGGATTTTGTGCATCGTGTTTATGAATCGGAAGAATCCATTAAAATCCTGGCATACCTTGTCTCAAATAAATTATTTATCAGCTTAGTTGTAATTCAACTCTTCATGGGTATGCTTATTCCGCTGGCAATGATTGCACTCATTAAAATTATGAAGTCGCCGCCGGATTTAAAGAAAATGGTTTACTTTATCTCGGCAATTCTTGTACAAGTTGGAATCTTTTCAACCCGCTGGAATATTGTAATTGGCGGGCAATTGTTTTCAAAAAGTTTTAGAGGATTAACCGTTTACAAAATAACTTTTTTCGGGTTGGAAGGATTTTTTGCTTCTGTAATAGTATTTTGTCTTCCGTTTATATTGCTTTATATTCTTACAAAGATTCTTCCGCCATGGGAGGAAGCAAGAAATCAGTAATTAAAAAATTTGAACGGCTAAATAATCAATTGATCATTAAAAATAGAATTAGATATGAAATTGGATAGAAGAAAGTTTTTAAATATGCTTTTGGGATTTGGTGGTATAGGCGGCATTCTCTCTGTTTTTTATCCCATCGTCTCATTTTTAATTCCACCAAAAACTACTGAGCCAAAAGTAAATTCTGTTAAAGCGGGAATGAGTGCTGAATTTCCTACCAATAGTTCCAAGATAATTAAATTCGGTAGAAAACCTGTAATTCTTATTAAGACCGAGGATAATCAATATAAAGCGTTATCTGCCAGCTGCACCCATTTAGATTGCATCGTTCAATATAAGAATGATACCAAACAGATTTGGTGTGCTTGTCATAACGGAATTTATGATCTCAACGGCCGTAATATTTCCGGTCCACCGCCCAGACCTCTGGAAGAATACGAAGTAAAAATAGTTAAGGATGAAATTGTTATTACTAAAGTGGGTTAAAAATGATGAAGAAAATCGGATCAAAATTAATTGATTGGATAGATGAACGGTATGATCTGACTCCGGTACGTAATTTACTTTTACATAAAAAGGTTCCGGAACACAGACACTCTGTTTGGTATTATATGGGAGGCGTAACACTCTTCCTGTTTTTAGTTCAGCTGTTTACCGGGATACTTCTTCTCTTATACTACAGACCAGGTGAAGATAGTGCGTATGAAAGTGTCCGCTTTATAGTTACCGAAGTTAAATTCGGTTGGCTAATAAGAAACGTTCATAGCTGGTCTGCTAATCTTTTAGTTCTCTTTGCGTTCATTCACATGTTCAGCGTATTTTTTTCAAAGGCATATCAAAAGCCAAGGGAGCTAACGTGGGTTACAGGATTTATTATTTTGGTTTTATCACTCGCATTTGGATTTAGCGGTTATTTATTACCATGGAATGAATTAGCATTTTTTGCAACAAAGGTTGGAACAGATATCGTTGGAGTAGTTCCTGTAATTGGAGAACCGCTCAAGATTCTTCTGCGTGGAGGTGACGAAGTTACAGGTGCAACACTTTCAAGATTCTTTGGAATTCATGTTGCGATTCTTCCCGCAATCTTTACATTATTTTTAGTTATGCATTTGTTATTTATTCAGCGGCAGGGAATGCATGAACCGGAACATTTTAAAAACTTGCCGGAAGAAAAGAAAAAATATATTCCGTTTTTCCCGGACTTTGCTTTAAAGGATCTATTGCTATGGGTCGTTGTCTTTAACATTTTGATTTTTTTAGCACTTTATTCTCCGTGGGAATTGGGTAACAAAGCGGATGCATTTGCTTCAGCTCCTTCAGGCATTAGACCCGAATGGTATTTTATGTTCATGTTCCAATCATTAAAACTTTTGCCAGCCCACATTTTATTTCTTGAAGGCGAATTACTGGGCGTATTATTTTTTGGTGTTGCGGGATTTATATGGATGTTAATTCCTTACATAAAAGTTAAGCATAGACCTAATTGGAAAATTCAACTACTAACCTTAATCGGAATTATTATTGTTGCGTTTATCGTGATAATGACAGTCTTAGGTTACATTTTATAGGACAAAATTATGGGAAAGAGATTTTATTATTTTTTGTTATGCACTTTAACTGTTTCATTTCTTTTTGGTTTTGCTTACCCTGAAAAAGAAAATAAAAAAGCAGATCAAAATCAGAAAGTAGATCAATGTTTCGCATGCCATAAAGAGATTGATAATCTTCCAAAAGATTTTTCCGAAAACGACATTCACCGCCACGCAAATCTTTCATGTTCTTCCTGTCACGGCGGGGATCCAAATAGTGACGATCAAGATGTTGCAATGAGCCCATCTAAAGGTTTTGTTGGCGTACCCAAAAGAAAAGACATTCCTAAATTTTGCGGTAAGTGTCATTCCAACATTAATATTATGAGAGTCTATCAACCTAGAATTACAACAGACCAAGTTGAACAATATTATACAAGTGTTCACGGCAAAAAATTATTGGCGGGTGATGAAAATGTTGCCGAATGTTCAAGCTGTCATACTGCGCATTCAATATTATCGGCAAAAGATCCGCGCTCTTCCGTATACGCATTAAATGTTCCGAACACTTGTAATAAATGTCATGGTAATTCTTCATTGATGAGAACTTATAACATTCCTGTAAATCAATTGGAAGAATATTCAAAAAGTGTACATGGCATTGCTTTACTTAAAAATAAAGATATAAGTGCGCCGGCTTGTAATGATTGTCATGGTAATCATGGTGCAACTCCTCCTGGGCTTAAATCAATCTCACATGTATGCGGAACATGTCACGTTAGCAATATGGATTTTTTTAATGCCACAAGAATGGCAAAAGCATTTGAGGAACAAGATTTTCACGGATGCGAACAATGCCACGGAAATCATGGTGTTCAAAAACCAACCGACGAAATGATCGGTGTGGGAAAAGAATCCAAGTGTATTGATTGCCATACTGAAGGTGATAAAGGTTATAAAGTTTCTAAAAATATTCATTTATCACTTATTCAATTGAAAAACGAATACGATGCTGCCAATGCAAAATATTTAGAAGTAAGACAAAAAGGAATGAATGATGTTGAAATTGGGTTCCAGCTTCAAGATGCTAAACAAGCATTAATACAATCCCGAACTTTAATTCATACTTTCGATTCTGTAAAAGTTGGTGCTAAAGTCAAAGAAGGAATTGAATTTTCAAATAAAGCATCTATGTTGGCTCAAAAAGAAATTGACGACTATTCTACCAGAAGAAATGGATTTGCTATAGCTACCATAGCATTTTTAGTTTTTGTTATAGCACTCTATTTTAAGATTAAGGACAAAGAGAAAAAGGCTTCATAACTAGAGAAAATATTTTCCTGCCATTGAAGTGAAATTATTCCAATTATAATAAGTTGGAATTTCATCTCGCACTAATTAATTTTCGGTAGTGTTATCACTTTTATAGCATCAATATATAATTAATATATAAGGCAAGTAATGAAACTAAAATTACCCCATTCAACTCAAAACTGGGTTTCGCTCGTCGGTGCAACTATTGCATTGATCAGTCTCTTTATGATAATCTTTTTATTTGTAATAACCTTTACATCCGGCGGCGGAACGTACTTGGGATTGGTGGTATATATTATTCTTCCCGGATTTCTGGTATTTGGGCTGGTACTAATTCCGGTTGGAATGTTTTTGAAAGTACGGCGTGATAGAAAAAAACATCTTCTTCCTCCTACAGAATGGCCTCAAGTTAATCTAAATGATATTCACCACAGACATGCGTTTTTCATCTTTGCAATTGGTACAACAATTTTTCTTTTTCTAACTGCATTTGGCAGCTACGAAGCGTTTCATTATACGGAGTCGGTTGAATTTTGCGGTAAGCTTTGTCATAGTGTTATGCAACCGGAATATACCGCGTATCAAAATTCTCCCCATGCGAGAGTTGCATGTGTTGATTGCCATGTTGGATCCGGTGCAAATTGGTATGTACGTTCAAAACTATCCGGTATGTATCAGGTTTATGCCGTTACACTTGGAACGGTTCCAAGACCAATTGAAACGCCAATATCAAATTTGCGTCCTGCACGAGAAACTTGCGAACAATGCCATTGGCCTCAAAAATTTTACTCTCGAAAACTTGTTACACAAAAACATTATTTGGCTGATGAAAATAACAGCGAGTGGGATGTTACATTAACGATGAAGATTGGCGCTCCATTAAGTGCATTAGGTTTACAAGAAGGAATTCACTGGCATATAAATCCCAATGTTAAAATCGAATACAAATCTTCGGATAGTAAACGCGATAAAATTCCTTGGGTTAGATACACTAATCTAAAATCGGGCGAGGTGTTTATATATCAAGATAAGAATGAAAGTGTAGACGCTAAATCACTTGATACTATGACAACACGCGTTATGGATTGTATGGATTGCCACAATCGTCCTTCACATAATTATCAACCGCCGGCATTCTTTATTAATAACGCAATCACTTCGGGATCCATTCCAAAAGAACTTCCGTTTATCAAATCTAAAGCAATGGATATTTTAGGTGCCGATTATTCAACAACCGATACAGCAATGATTGTTATTAAAGATAAAATCAATTCATTTTATAAAGAAAAATATCCGGAGATTTACACCAATAAAAAATATTTGGTTGATAGAGCTGTAAACGGAATTCAAGAAGCATACAAGAAAAATATTTTTCCCGAAATGAAAGTTAAATGGAGTGTTTATCCTAACAACATAGGACATATGGAATTTATGGGATGCTTCCGGTGCCATAATGATAATCACGCAACCCCTCAAAATAGATTGATAAAAAAAGATTGTAATCTGTGTCATAGTATAAATGCACAAGGACCGCCTAATAAACTTGAACTTTCTCCGGTTATATCATTTCTACAATTCAAACATCCCGGAACTGAAGCTGGAGATTCTTGGAAGGAAATGGCATGTGCCGAATGCCATACCGGATTAAATCCGTAAGCCAATTTAGAATGGAACGCAGATTTTTTAAGATGGTTATGATTTAATAAGATCATAAGTAATCATAATAGATCATATTAA